>ERZ773050.380-NODE-380-length-26063-cov-11.775185_pt1 | contig 26063 bp, 30 predicted proteins | sample MGYA00580632_ERZ773050 | MGnify/ENA primary metagenome ERZ773050 (study PRJEB29015, sample SAMEA2738123) | human oral metagenome | biome: human oral; feature: human-associated habitat; material: saliva | place: China | collected 2166 ... | reverse complement strand
CCATGAAATTCACTTCTTCCGCCTCAGCACTGGCCAGCCGTTTGATTTCAACAGCCAAATCATGCTCCAACTGCCACATCCGCCCCAAAAACAATTTCTGGCCTTGCAGGATAAGCGGTTTATCCGCACTACCGACCAAATTCGGCAAGTTGCTTAAGGCATCGACATCCGCTTTATCCAAGTAAATAAACGAATGCCCGTTTTGCAAGGCTGCAAACAGTCGAACCACATAAGGTTCAATAACGGATGCGCCCTGTACTTCGTGGCGGCGGAAAAACGCTATGGCCGCATCTGCGGCAGAGGAAAGGATAAAGTCGGTCGGATTCATGGCTCAGGCTTGATTGATACAGAAAAAAGAAAGGCCGTCTGAAAAACAGCGTTTCCATAAATGAAAACCTGCTTTTCAGACGGCCTCTATTATACCGTTCAAAGCATAAAATATTTGCCTGAAATAATAACCTTATTGCAGCACTTGCAGGCTGCCGTCTTTCATGGTCATTACTCGGTCGAAACGCTCAGCCAGCTCGTCATCATGGGTCACTACAATCAGACTAGTGTTCAATTCGCGTTTCAAATCCAGCATCATGTCCAGCACATTTTGCGCATTTTTACGGTCAAGGTTTCCCGTCGGTTCATCTGCCAATAGGCATTTAGGCTCATTAACCAAAGCACGGGCAATGGCCGCACGTTGACGCTCGCCGCCGGAAAGTTCACTCGGACGGTGCAGCATACGTTTGTCCAAGCCAACCTTTTTCAGCATATTGACAGCCTTCTCCTCAGCCATCGCCTTGGGCATTTTACCGATTAAAAGCGGCATCATGACATTTTCCAACGCAGAAAACTCAGGCAATAGATGGTGGAACTGATACACAAAGCCTAAATAACGGTTGCGCAATTCGCCCAACTGTTTTTGGCTCAAACCACCCAAATCCTGATCCATCAGTATTACCTTGCCTTCAGACGGCATATCCAAGCCACCAAGAAGGTGCAGCAATGTAGATTTACCGCTGCCTGACGAACCGATGATACTCACGCTTTCCGCTTCGGCAACTTCAAAATCTAAATGATTCAACACTTGTACATTCAATGCGCCATCATTATAGCTTTTGCCAACACCGGTACATTTCAAAATTGTCTTACTCATAACGCAAAGCCTCCGCGGGTTGGGTTTTTGCAGCACGCCAGCTCGGATACAGTGTAGCGATAAATGCCAAGCCAAGCGAAATGCAGGCAATAACGGCAACATCTTTCAAGTTTACATCGCTAGGCAGGTAATCGATGAAATAAACCTGTGAGTTAATCAAATGCACGCCAAACAGGTCTTCAAAAAACGCGACAATCTTGCCGACATTCCAACCCAGCAACACACCGCATACCACGCCCACAAGCGTACCGAAGAACCCCGCAAATGCCCCCTGCACCAAGAAAATCTTCATGACGCCGCCCGGGGACAAACCCAAAGTACGTAAAATCGCAATATCGGCTTGTTTTTCCGTTACCGCCATTACCAAAGAAGAGACGAGGTTAAACGCAGCAACCGCGATAATCAGTGTCAAAATGATGAACATCATGCGTTTCTCCAACTCAACGGCTTCAAAATAGCTGCGGTTGTTAAACGTCCAGTCGCGCACCCATACTTCATCTTTTTTAGCATCTGGAATCAACTTGGCAATGAAAGACGGCGCATTCTGAGGATCAGCCAGTCGCAAACGCAGCCCACCAACATTTTCTCCCAGTCGATACAAGACTTGCGCATCCTTGATATGCGTCATGGCCAAGGTATTATCGACTTCATAAACACCAGTCTTTACCACACCGACTACATTAAACTGCTTCAAGCGCGGTACTACGCCGGCAGGAGTGACATTACCTTCTGGCGTAATCACTGTAACCTTGCCGCCAATCTCCGTGCCCAATGCCTCAGCAAGCCCTTGACCCAAAATAATATCAAATTCGCCCGGCTTCAAATCATCAAAACTGCCCGCCGGCATATCCTTGCCGTAATCAACGACATTTTTTTCTTCAGACGGCAAAATACCGCGTATCTGCACACCGCGCACTTCACCGGCGTTGGCAAGCAAAGCCTGATCGGAAACATAAGGCGCGCTGGCCAATACTTCCTTTTTGCCTTTTACAAATTCGCGCAAATGCTGCCAATCCGGCGCACTACCGACATCGTAATAGCCGATTTCCGCATGAGGTGCGACGTTCAACAATTGACCGCGTATCTCTTTCTGAAATCCGTTCATCACGGATAAAACCACAATCAGAGCCGTTACACCCAAGGCGATACCGGCGATTGAAATCATGGTAATAAATGACATAAAGCCGTTGCGTTTTTTCGCACGCAGATAGCGCAGGCCTATCCAAGTTTCTAAAGAAGCCATTCAAAAATGCCTCATTCGTTTGTCAAAAAAGGCTTATTGTACCGTAAAACCGACAGGTCGTCCGATTGCCCGACTGATGTAGCATTCAGGGATAAAGTGTATGTAAAACCATGTATCTTCCCGTAAATTCCGCCGAAAAACTTGCACAATCGGCCAATCACCCTTATTCTGAAACTGTGACACACTTTGTCACCATCAAAAAGGAAATACACTAATGAACAGCAAAAAATTCTTGGCCCTCGTATCCGTAGCTGTAGGTTTGTCATTCAGCTTCAATGCATATGCCGCCAAAGAAATCAAAATCAGTTCAAACAATACCGCTTACTCCGACGCCGATGTTCAAAAACTGGCAGCCACTGCTGTCGGCATGGGCGTAAAAGAACCTGTCAGCCTCAACAGCGGAAACGGTGTTGTTACCGTATCCGGCAGCAGCGCAACCAAATGCGCATTCAAAGTCGGCAACGGCGATACGCCTCAAATTCAAGGCGTCAGCTGCAAATAATCTGATTTAATCAATGAAAAGGCCGTCTGAAAAACTTTCAGACGGCCTTTTCATATTGGCATTTACGATTGGATATTTCTTCTATCGTAAACAGCCTGAGCCAAAGTACCGGCATCCACATATTCCATCTCGCCGCCCAAAGGGATTCCCCTCGCCAATCGGCTGACTTTATAAGGAAGATTTTTAAACAATTCCGCCAATACATATGCTGTCGCATCGCCTTCGGCTGTGAAGTTGGTTGCAATGATAATTTCCTCAATATCACTCGCCTGCAAACGGGCAACCAGCTTATCTAATGCCACAGCCGAAATATCCATGCCCTGCGCCGGACTGACTTGCCCCATCAAAACAAAATACAGGCCATCATGACAATTGGCCGCCTCCATACTGGAAACATCCGCCGGCATATGCACAATCATCAGGCGGCTTTTCTCGCGTTTTTCGTCCGCACAAATTTCACACAAATCGCCTTCGCAAAATGTGTTGCACATCCGACAATGCTGCACCTGTCTCAAGGCAAATTGCAAAGCATCCACTAACTCCTGAGCTTCTTCACGTTTGTACTGTAAAAGCTGGTAAGCCATGCGCTGGGCGGATTTCGGGCCGACATTGGGCAGGATTTTTAATGCATTAATCAAGCGGACAAAGGCATCAGGGTTTTTACTCATGATTTCAGACGGCCTTTTAAAAGATAGCTAAAAATAAGAAAACAGCCGGAATTCATCCGGCTGCCCTATCAAATACTCTGCTTATTCGGCAGCATTATTAACTTGCTGTGCACCTTGCATACGATCGATTTTCTTACCCAAATACTGGAGTAAATTATCGAACACGTTGGCAGAAAGCTGCTGAACCAAAGCCTGTTTGGCAGCCGGAATCTGTGAATCGGCATTTTCAGGAGCAGAAACGCTCTGAACTTCCATAATCACCGGTGCAGGCATACCTTCCAACAATGCGTACGCAGGTTTACCACCGACAGGGCGCGCTTTCAACAAAGCCGCATAAGCTTCCGGAGACATGGTTCTGCGTGCATCTTGCGCGCTCAATTGCGAAACAGGCGACCATTGAACATCAGCAGCTTTACCGGCTTTCAACGCAGCCAAAGTTTCTTGTGCTTTCTTCTCTGCCAGTTTGGCAGCTTCAGAGCGCAGATATGCTGCACGAACACTATCTTTGACTTCTGTAAATGGTGCAATTTTCTCTTCGCGCACTTCTTTCGCACGAATAACCCAAACGGTTTCGTTGTTGATGGCAATTACTTCAGAATTGTGTTTTTTCTTCAGTACATCATCGCTAAACGCAGCATTAATCAACGTTTCAGGCAAACCGGCCTCTTTCGCGCCTGCTTTGGTTACCCATTCATCCAGGTTTTCCACTTTCAAACCTGAATTGGCGGCTGCTTTTGCTAAAGAAGATGGATCATTGAAGGCATCTTCACCCAATTTTTCTTTAGCGGCATTAAAGGCAGAAGCTGCTTTTTTCAGTTTCAAGGCTGCTTCGATCCGCGCTTTGGCTTGTTCCAAAGTCGGCTCAGCTTCGACATTCAAAACTTTGATGATGTGATAACCCAAAGACGATTTAACGGTATCGCTGACTTCGCCTTTGCCCAATGCAAATGCCGCTTTATCGAATTCAGGTCCAAAGCCGCTGCCGCCGCTTTTGCTCAGGTAGCCCAAATTGCCACCTTTGTTGCTGCTGGACAAATCTTTGGAGTACTTAGCCGCCAACTCGGCAAAAGCATCTGGGTGCGCTTTGAGCTCTGCAGCCATTTTGTCTACTTCGGCTTTAATTTCCGCATTGCTTGCTTCATCTCCGTTAGGCATAACCGGAATGAAAATATGCGCAATTTCGACCCTTGGTGACAAATCTACGCTTTTACTGTCGTAAGCTTTTTGTACTTCTTCCGCACTGACGGTTTGCTTGTCAGCCAAATCTTTGATGTTCAAGGCCACATATTCCAGCTTAACGGCTTGAGGAATCAAGTAATCTTTCTTATGCGCTTCATAATACTTTTGTAAAGCCGCATCATCTACTTTTACTTGTGCCGTAAATGCTTCAGGGCTGAATGTAAATGAACGGATGGTACGGGTGGCTTGGGTCAGATTAATCAACTGACGCGCTTGCGCATCGCTGACCAACGCACCGTTTTGCACCAAATTCAACAGATTTTGCAACTGGAACTGTTCGCGGATATCTTCAACAAACTGATCCTCGGTCATTTTGCGCTGATCCAAATACTTCTTGAGCAAATCCTGACTGAATTTGCCGGAAGCATCATGGAAATTCGGATCATCCACGATAACTTGCTTGATTTGTTCCTGAGACACAGCGATGCCCATCAGCTTGGCACCCTGCTTCAGGTAAGCTCTTTGCAATAAAGATTGGAATATCGCATCACGCGAAGGCGCATTATTGCCGGCAGCCTGCTCATTTTGTATCGCAATCTGTAAAGCATGCTCGCTGACCTTCTCATCCCCGACTTTGACAATGTAATCAGAACCCGGCGAAGACAAGTTATTGGCACCGAATCCGATAAAGGTCAGACCGATGATACCTAAAACAATCTGGGCGGGTGTTTTATATTTTTCAACAATATGGAACATATTTATCCGAAAGAAAAGTTTGGCGCGGCAGCCGGAAAATGCTGCCGCAAAAATCTTAAAATCCTGAAAACAGGCTCAAAGTGCGTATTGTAACGTATTTTTTCGAGGCTTGCTTTTTCAGACGGCCTAAAAACCTAAAAATGCCTTATCCGAAAATTTCCTGATACGTTTCTACTGAAAATCCGACATGAACCTGCCCTTCTTTGACCAATACAGGCCGCTTGATGATACTGGGATTTTCCACCATTAAAGCAATCGCACCTTCTTTTGTAGCAGCAGATTCTTGCGCATCTTGATCCAATTTACGCCAAGTCGTACCTCTTTTATTGAGCAAAATTTCCAAAGCTACCTGCTCCAGCCAGCCATCAATCAATTCGGCAGTCGGGGCATTTTTCTTAAAATCTACAAATTCAAACTCAATGCCGTTTTCCGCCAACCAACTGCGCGCTTTTTTAACCGTATCGCAATTGGGAATACCGTATAGTTTTATCATTTTATTTATCCTTAGTTTTATTCATAAAGTCACAAATTCAGGCCGTCTGAAAATTTTCAGACGGCCTGAATTGAATGCCGCTTATTTCTTAGCAGCTTTCTTCACTTTAATCTTCACGCTTTTGCCTTGAGCATTATTTTTACCTCCGGCTTTGACGGAAGCTGTTTTCGCCTGCGCTTTTTTCTTGCTTGCAGCTTTAGGTTTGCTTGGCTTAGCGGGCTTGGAGGCAGGTTTACTTTTCACCTTGCTCTTCTTTGCCTTCATGGGAGCAGCCAACGCTTCATCAATTTCTTTAGCCGAAAGTTTACGCTTACGCTTTTCGACAGGTTTGTCAGCAGCTGTCGGCTTACTCACAGGTTTCGCTTTTCTACTGCCGCGTTTCTTACCGACTGAGCCACCGCTGATTAAGGTCAAATCAATCTTGCTGGTATCCAAATCGGCACGTGCGACTTTTACAGTAACCGTATCGCCCATGTTGAAACGGACACCGCTACGTTCGCCTTCAATCGCCATAATTTCAGGACGGAAGTTGAAATAATCTTCTCCCAAATCGCTGATGTGTACCAAGCCGTCGATATGAATGTCGTCCAAGGTTACAAAAATACCGAAGCTGGTCATGCCCGAAATCTTGCCGCTGAAGACTTCGCCGACTTTGTCGCGCATATAATAAGTTTTTAGCCAGTTTTCCACATCGCGGCTGGCATCATCGGCTCGGCGTTCGCAGAAAGAGGTATGCACGCCCAAGGCCTCCCAGGTTTTATTGGGCTGGTAAGTTTGTCCGTTCAACACAGCCTTAATGGCACGATGTACCGTTAAATCCGGATAACGGCGGATAGGCGAAGTAAAGTGTGCATATGCACTATAAGCCAGACCAAAGTGGCCGTCGCAATGCGGCTCATAAACCGCCTGCTGCATAGAACGCAACATCATCACTTGCAACAACTCCGCATCCGGACGGTTTTTAAATTGCTCTGCAAGCGCAGCATAGTCTTTCGGCGTCGGATTATCGCCGCCCCCCAAACTTAGCCCCAGCAAACCAAGCTGCTCGCGTAAAGTGGCCAGTTTTTCAGGAGTCGGGCCCAAGTGATTGCGGAACAAAGCCGTATGTTTGTTTTTCAGCAAAAATTCTGCCGCGCAAACATTCGCCGCCAACATACATTCTTCAATCAGCTTGTGCGCATCATTGCGGACGACGGGAACAATCTTGTCGATTTTACCGTTGTCGTCGAAAATCATCTGAGTCTCAACGCTCTCAAACTCAACCGCGCCACGCTCAAAACGTTTTTTCTGCAAGATTTTAAATAACTGATACAGAGTATCGATTTGTTGCTTAAACGGATGATCCTGGCCGTCTGAAATCCAATCCCAAACTTGATTGTAAGTCAGTCGCGCATGCGAACGCATTACTGCCGGATAGAAACGGTATTCCTTGATATTGCCGGCATAGGTAATCACCATATCGCACACCATACACAGGCGTTCGACATCAGGGTTGAGCGAGCAGATACCGTTGGACAACTTCTCCGGCAACATTGGAATCACACGGCGTGGGAAATACACGCTGGTACTGCGTTCTTGAGCATCCACATCGATTCCGTCATCAGGACGGACATAATGGCTGACATCGGCAATCGCCACCACCAAACGGTAATTGCGGCCGACTTTTTCAGCAAAAACCGCATCATCAAAGTCCCGCGCAGTTTCGCCGTCAATGGTTATCAAAGGCAAATCGCGTAGGTCCACGCGCCCTTTCAAGTCGGTTTTACGCACATGATCAGGAATTTTCTTTGCGGCTTTGACACACGCTTCGCTGAATTGATGAGGCAAATGGTGCTTGCGTACAGCGATTTCGATTTCCATACCGCTGTCGGCATAATCGCCCAACACTTCAATCAGCTTAGCCACAGCAGGACGATGCGCTTCAGGATACGTCTCGATTTCAGCTACAATCACTTGACCGGACTGCGGTTTAAATTGCGCCACGCTTTCAGGCTCTAACACGATACTTTGGCTCAAACGCTTGTCTTCCGCTTCCAAAATGGCCACGCCGCGATCCATATAAAAACGGCCGACCACTTTAGACTGCGCACGCTCCACCACATCCAAAACCGTACCTTCACGACGGCCTCTGCGGTCGATACCGGCAGGACGAACGGTAACAATATCCCCGTGCATCACGCCGCGCATCTGACGCTCATACAAAACGAAATCGCCCTCGCCTGTCGGCGTTAGCGGCACGGCAAAACCAAAGCCGTCTTTATGCGCTTCGACACGGCATTTAACCAGTGCCAATTTTTCTGCCGCACACACCGCACCACGTCGGTTGATCAACACCTGACCATCGCGCGCCATCGCTTTCAGACGACGCTCAAAGAATTCATATTCATCTTCTGTAATCGACAATTCATGTGCCAAAGCTTCGATTTTTGTCGGCACACCTTTTTGTTCCAATAATTCAATGACCCATTCACGGCTGGGCAACGGATGAGCGTAACGTTGTTTCTCCCGCTCCAAGTACGGGTCTTTTTCTCGTAAATTTAAAGATTTAGTATTTTTGTTCATTTTGATAGTTGACATTCTTTTTTTAAAATATATAATAGCTGCTTCTTCGCAGTTCAGGTAGTCAACTCTACCTTAAATTGAAGAATAAAGCAAAGCCCAGGTGGCGGAATTGGTAGACGCGCTAGCTTCAGGTGCTAGTGTCCTCAGGGGCGTGGAAGTTCGAGTCTTCTCCTGGGCACCAAATATTTTGGTGCTTCTTTGCTTAAGAAAATTTAAATTGCCCAGGTGGCGGAATTGGTAGACGCGCTAGCTTCAGGTGCTAGTATCCTCACGGGTGTGGAAGTTCGAGTCTTCTCCTGGGCACCACTGATAAATCAATCAGTCAAGTTTTCACATTATTCTGAATAATAAGTCAGGATAATAGTCCACAGAGAGGTGGATGAGTGGTTTAAGTCGCACGCCTGGAAAGCGTGTATACGTGAATAGCGTATCGAGGGTTCGAATCCCTTCCTCTCTGCCATTTTCATTTTTATAAGTTTTTCATTACTTCTAAAACTGCATATTAAAGGCTAAGTTATCAATAACTTAGCCTTTTTTGTTATTCATCTGCTTTAAATTCATTTCGGGTATATTTCAATTCTTTTATCTTTTTTGTGGTATTTTATGTGTTATTACCCAAGGAGTAACACTTCATGCCAAAAATTGTAACGCCATTAAGTCTGTCTCAAATTAAAACAGCAAAACCTAAAGAGAAGGTTTACAAATTACCAGATGGGGGTGGGCTTGCCCTATGGATTTTGCCTTCAGGTTCTAAGTCTTGGAGGCTACAATACCGCCGCCCTGATGGGAAAATGAACACATTGACACTGGGTTTATTTCCTCGTTTCGGACTAGCAGATGCGCGGGCATGGCGAAAAGAGATGTTAGAAAAAATCAGAAAAGGAACTGATCCGAAAGCAATTTCTGCGGACATAGGAGCAGAGTTTCGTTTTGAAAATTGCTTGGTACTTTGGTTCGATAAATGGAAGAAGTCGGGTGGAAAACAAGGGATGGGTAAAAATCCTCGTTATGCAGGGCAAGTACTGGCAGCTTTAGAATTGAATGTACTACCTTTTTTTAAGGGGAAGGATATCCGTTCGATCAAGACGGCAGATGTAGTAGCTGTTTTAAGGAAAATGGAAGAACGCGGGGCACTTGAATATTTGCGTCGGGTTAAAGGTGCATTGGGATTGATGTTTGATTATTTTGTAGCGGATGGATCTATCGCTATGAATCCAGTCAGTGTTATTGGGAAACAAGTATTCGATAGGCCGCCTGAACGTCATTTCGATACACTGCGCTTTGATGAACTACCACTCTTAGTGGAGAAGTTAGAAACCTCTAAGGGAATTGGGGAACGAGCGCGGCTATTAATTTATTGGCAACTTTTGAGTATGACGCGGCCGTCGGAAGCAGCAGGAACTCGTCTGGATGAAATTAACTTAAAGTCAGGAACCTGGGAAATTCCAATTGAACGGATGAAAACAAGGCCGCATGTTGTCCCATTAAGTTCCGCTTTGACCCGAATCTATTTTGAGGCATTAAGATTAAATGTGAATGGAGTATTCTTATTTGAAGGTTCAGGGTTTAACAAGCCATTGTCGTCCGAGACAGTCAGACTAAAGCTTCGCACTAAAATGGGGCTGGATACGACGGCACACGGTTTGCGGAGTCTAGCACGGACTTATTTGAGGGAGGTTTATAAGGTTCGCAGAGATGTGGGGGAATTACTGCTTTCGCATGGCATTACGGATAAGACAGAACGCGCTTATGACCGCTCGGAGCTTTTAGAAGAGCGACGAGAGATGCTTGAAAACCTTGGTCGAGATGTGATGGTATTACGGGAAAAGTATCGAGGAAAATAGTTTTAGGGTCGTCTGAAAAGTTTTCAGACGACCTTTTTCTATATCCAAAACTTAAAAAACCCACCCAAAACCCCATCTGCTTGCCCACATATTCACTCTTTGCCAAAATCAAATCGTCATCTGAAGTGATATGTTCCTTGTGATTGTTGAGTAATGACAGCCGGAAAGACGGTATCCCCCAAAGCCGCCGTTGCCACTCCACAACGGCGGCTTTCCAAAAACAGCAAAACCAAAACCATGTTCAAAGAACCCTGCCAAGTCATAGCAATCCACAGCCGCCCCTTATTTTTTTGCGGCTTATGGTTCATTACCGTCAGACTAAAAAATGAATACGGCTGGAAATTCGACCGCAAAGCCATGTTTGAAAGCAAAAAAGCAGCTGAAAGCCTAAAAATCGGAGACTACATCATCCCATGACCAGTCGCAAAATTGAAAACCTCATAAAAATCGGCACAGTTTCACAAACCGACCCTGTTGCCAACAGAATCCGCGCACAACACGGCGGTCTCATTACAGACTGGTTGCCATACTTTGTTCCTGCAGCGGGTGGCGTATCAATTTGGCGTTTACCTTCCATCGGCGAAGGTTGCATCATACTTTCTCCCAGCGGAGAACCCGAAAACGGAATTATTATTTGCGGCTTCTCAACCTCCCAACATCCTGCCCCATCCCAAAACCCAGACGAAACCATCATCCTCATGCCTGACGGAGCAGAGTTTAAATACAACCACGCAAAAAGCCATCTGCAAATCAAAGGCATCAAAACTGCCGATATTACCGTCAAAGAAAAAGCCACCGTACACACCAAACACCTGACTATCGACAGTCCCGAGACAGACATCAAAGGCAAGCTAAACGTTGCCGGACTGCTTACATATCAGGGTGGCATGGCAGGAAGTGGCGGCGAAGGCGGAGCGGCAGCAGTTATCAAAGGCACAATACGCCAAGAATCAGGCAGCATCATCAGTAACGGGATCAACCTAACCACCCACACCCACCAAGGCGACAGCGGCGGCACAACAGGGACGCCCAAATGACCAACGACCAAACAGGCCGCCGCATCGGCTTAAAAGAACACATTGCCCAATCCATAAAAAACATACTCTTCACTCGCATCGGTAGCCGCCTCATGCGAGAAGACTACGGTAGCCTTCTGCCAGAGCTGATAGATATGCCGATGACCCAGACCGTTATAGCACTCTGCCATCAGGCTGCCGTCACTGCCATAGCGGCATGGGAGCCGCGCATTACCGTCCGCAGCATACACTTTGACCCGACCGCCGCCGCTAACGGACAACTAGCCATTACCATAGTCACAACCCTGACCGACGGCACAGAACAAACATTCCAAATTCAATAACGCAGAAACATGGCAGAAATTGACCTAACCCGCCTACCAGCCCCCAAAGTCATCGAAGAACTCGACTTTGAGACTATATTTGAGCGCAAAAAAGCGAACCTCATCGCCCTCGTCCCGGCTGGCATACGTCAAACCATTGCAGCCACCTTGAAACTCGAATCAGAGCCACTGACCATCGACCTTCAACAACAGGCATATCAAGAAATCATCCTGCGGCAACGCATAAACCAAGCAGCGGCAGCAACACTTTTAGCCTTCGCACAAGGAAGCGACCTTGACCACCTTGCTGCAGCCAAAGGCATAGAGCGGAAAACCATCATCGCTGCCGATCCAACCACCAATCCCCCCACAGAAGCCGTTTACGAAACCGACGATGACCTCCGCCGGCGCGTCCAGTTATATCCAGAGAAACTCGCAGCGGCAGGGCCTCGTGCAGCATACGAAGCACATGCCCTTGATGCCGCCCCCGATATTACCGATGCCCGCGCCGTCAGAGTGTCTCCAGGAACAGTCGCTGTTTATATCCAAACATCCGGCAATCAAGGCATACCTAGTGGCCGTACCCTTGAAACCGTCAATGCCTATCTTAGCGACGAAATCCGACGCCCACTCTGCGATACCGTAACCGTCTACGCCGGCACCCCGAAAGAAATACGCATATCCGCCCGTATTACCTATGAAGACGGCCCAGACAAAGAAATCGTCAAAGCCCGCCAGCTTCAAGACCTCAATCAAATGCTAGAGCGACATAAAAGACTCGGCGCACAAATTGCCTTGTCAAAAATCATTGGCGCACTTGATACAGATGGCGTCAAAAAAGTAGAGCTGACAGAGCCAAGCCAAGACATCCTGTGCACAGACGGCGAATTTATAAAAATTACAGAAACCATACTGACAGAAGCCTAAGCCATGCCGACAGTCATACCTACCAACAACACCGACCTACTGCAAGCTCTTGCCCGCCTGACATCGCAAGAACTGGCAACTGTCTTCGACCTCGCAGTCATTACCAAAAGCCGCATGCCCGAGAGCTGTCCTCCCGAATTCATACCATGGCTTGCATGGGAACGCTCCATAGGCAGTGATGAAGGCTGGAATATTACCGACACCGAAGTTGCACGCAGAAAGCTGATAGAAAACTATATTCAAAAGCATCAGCATAAAGGGACCCCATCAGTAATCCGCCGCCTTTTCCGTGACCTGGGGTACGGAGAAATACAAATCATCGAAAATACCGCCAATCTTTACTGGAATGGAAGCGCCGTCTTCGACGGCACACACCTATTCGGTGGCAGCAACGGAGAATGGGCGAAATACAGCATTAAATTAAGCCGCCCGGTTACCAATAATGAAGCCCAAAAACTTCGAGAATGGTTGGAACGAATTGTCCCTCTCCGTTGCGAACTGCACAGCCTCGACTACCGAGACCACCCTATCTATTGGAACGGAGAAATCACATTCGACGGTAGTTACAACTTCGGCATAGCCTGACCCTAAAGGATAAAAAATGGCCAACGCAAAAGAACTCAACCAATACACCCAAAACATCCGCCTCATCGAACCAGGCGACCGCGTTATCGGCGGTACTGATGCCCCAATCAATCAACCCCTGCAAGCACTAGCTAACCGCACCTTATACCTTAAAACCCAAATCGAAACCAAGATTGGCAATAAAGGTACGCAAGTTATAGAAGGGCAGCTCAACATTCAAACCGACGCATGGGAAAAAATCCGTTTTACCAATGGCGACGGCAGCTACTGGCGTTTTGAGACTGCCCCCGTATCTGAAGGAGAAAACGGCGCACGCTTCAATTATGTTTTTACATCGGGAAGTCGAGAAATTGGGCGCGTACAATTCCCTCGCGTATCCGGTTCTGAAAGCGTCGCCTATCAAAGTTGGGTCGAAGCCAATGCCGCCCGCCTTGCTACTGACAAAATGAATGTTGCCACCACCAACTACTATACAGACCAGTCCGGTGGTTATACCAAAAGTGGATTTTACCGATCCGATGGCCGTCAGCTTGATGGGAATACCCTGCCAACGATGGAAATCCACATTGCCCATCCGGAAGCAGTGAACGGTGCACACGCCCGCGGCATCGGCTTCTCATACGGCTCGTCGTCCAATCCGTTTCATCTGGTTACCTCTGCTTGGGATGCCAACGGTCGTTATATCGGCATGAAAACCGTCTTGACTGAAGAAAACGGCGTCATGCTGACAGGCGACCAAACCGTCGGCGGTGTCAAAACCTTTACATCAAAAGCCGTATTTAATGCGGGATTGTCCGTATCCGGCAATGGAAAATCTGCCGATATCAATACCGGTGCCCAAGGCATTTATTTGCGTAATTCCAAGAGCAACAAATACCTGCAACTTAAAGACGACGGCACATTGACATACAGTGACAGCAAAATCGTCCTCATGTCAGACAAGTCCGATGCCGTCAATCTGGACAGTACCGACCGCCTTGCCACATCCAAAGCCGTCAAAACCGCCTATGACAAAGCTGTCGGCGCAGAGGAAATCGCCAATCGAAAATCAGAGGTTGCGGTTTTAACGGGAGTTATTTACGACGGTGATACCCTCCCGTTACCCGCAGGATACACAGAGAGGCAATGTAAGTGGCTGGTCTCTTTAAGAGATGACAATGCAAGTGGGGCACGATGGGATATCGATGAGGGCGGTAGCCATAACCACTTTGCATATTTAATACATGCCGATGGCGCCCGCCGCGTCACAGCTAAAATGAGGCTTAACGGCTATCCTGATCGTGGCATCCATGTCAACTACATCGTTATTGGAGTCAAATAATGAGTTTACAAACAAAATCTGGACTATGGCTTATTTTTAATTCAGACGGCCGATTAACATGTTCGGCAGACCATGAGCCAGATGCCGATGATTTGGCATTGCGTGACGAAGCCGCTAAGTATTACAGCGCCGACGAGGCCGATGATGTATTGTCGGCGGTTATGGCGGGGGCATTACTGCTGGCAGATGGCCTGACCCCGCCGCCGCCGTCTCAATATCATGCTTGGGACGGTATAAAATGGGTCGTTGAGGATGAGTCTGCGCTTCTGGCGGATTTAAAAGACATTAAACTCAAAACACTCAATGCGCAAGCGCAAGCCTTTATTAATCAACATACCGGTCTGGATGCATTGCCCGATTTTGAGGTGCAAACATGGCCACTGCAGGCGGCCGAGGCGCAAGCGTGGGCAGCCGACAACACTGCCGCCACGCCCGTGTTAGACCGCATCGCTGCCGCGCGTGGCATGGATGCCGACAAGCTCAAAGCCGCCGCCTTGCGCAAAGCCTTGGCGTATTCCGCCCTGTCGGCTCATGTCGCCGGTCAACGCCAAGCCTTGCAAAGCAAGATTGAGTCAGCCAAAACGGTTGCCACGCTCGAAAAAATTAAAATCGAGTTCACCGCGCCGGAGGCTGCCTAAATGAGCAAAGTCTATCTGGCACTTTACAAAGGCCGAAAATCAGGCCGCACCCCTAAGGCATTGGCCATGCGCTTTGCGGATTGGGTAATCCGCAAAGCCACGCGCGGCATTTACTCGCATTGCGAGATTGCCCTGGCCTTGGGTGACGGCGTGTTTGAGTGCTACTCATCCAGCCTGCGTGATGGCGGCGTGCGCTGCAAAATCATGCGCTTGCCGTCGGATAAGTGGGATTTGGTTAAGCTGCCAGCAGCAGACGTGTTAACTGCCAAATTACAGATGATTTGGCTGATGACCCAAGACCAGCCCTACGACCTGATCGGCTCGCTTGGTGTGATCTTGCGCGTCGGCAACCGGCCGGATAAGTGGTTTTGCTCGGAGTGGTGCGCCCATGTCTTGGGTTTTGCCGAGCCGTGGCGGCTGTCGCCTAATGATTTGGCGGGCATGACGGCAGAAATGTAAAGAAAACGGCTGCTTCGATTGGTATCAGTATGAGCTGCTGGCCAAAGCAATGGCGGAGAGCAAGGGCAAATTATCGCCGCCGCTTAAGACAAACAAAGGCCGTCTGAAAACTTCAGACGGCCTGAAAATCCCACTCAAAACATCCGCCGCTTGCCACCGATAGAAAGCAAAGCAACAATCAGACCATTCCCAAAGAAACGGATAGCCACATGACCGCAAAACGCATGCACGGCGTAACAGCCAACGAATTCACACACGGCGCGCGCCATATTTCCGACATCGCCACCAACATTATCGGCATCGTTGCCACTGCCGACGACGCTGATGACACAGTATTCCCAGCTACCAAACCCATATTTTCAACATCCGTCTCTGCCCTGATTGATAAAGCAGGCAGCAAAGGAACCTTGGCAAAATCCCTAGACGCAATTGCAGATCAGGCAGATGCCCAAATCGTAGTAGTCCGCGTTCCCGGCTCAACCAAAGCACCGGAGCAGAAAGCAAACGTTATCGCAGGTATCAAAGCACTGGCGAAAGCTCCCGCACATACCGGGTACAAACCAAAAATCATTGGTGCACCAGAACTTGACGACGCTGACGTAACCGCCGAGCTGGTTGTAACCGCCAACGCTCTTGAAGGCTTCGTATATGCATCCGCCGGTGGCGCAGAAAATATTACCGCCCTGACCCAATATAAAAACGGATTTGGGCAAAAAAACCTCATGCTGATTGATAACGAATTCATGACTTTCGGCGCTTCCAAAACCCAAGAAACTGCCGCAACCGTTGCCCGCATCCTCGGCGCACGCGCCATGCTTGACCAGAAAATCGGTCCGCACAAATCCATCTCAAATACCGAAATTCAAGGCGTATCCGCCCTTAAATACCCGCGCAGCTTCGGACTTTTGGACATCAACAGCGACGCCAATACCATCAACAACCTCAACATTACCACCCTCATCCGTGAAAACGGCTTTCGCGTTTGGGGCAACCGCACATGCTCTGCAGACCCAGCCTGGGCATTCGAACCAACAGTCCGAGTCTCCTCCGTAATTAAAGAGACCATCGCCGAAAGCTTCCTCTGGGCAATGGACAAGCCAATGCATCCGAGCCTTATGATTGACATCATCAACAGTATCAATGCCAAGCTCGCCGAAAAAGTCTATCAAGGCTGGTTATTGGGTGCCCAAGTCTTCATCGACCCCAAAAAAATCGAAAAAGAACGCGTAGCCGGCGGCATCTTTGCCTTCGACTATGAATTCACCGTAGCCCCGCCTTTAGAGAATATCGAACTCAACCAACATGTATCAGACCGCTTTATCGTCAACCTGACCGACCGAGTTATCGAATTCTCATCCAACCTCAAACCAACCACCGTCTAAACTACCTTGCCTCCCAATAATTCTCCTCTCCCAACAAAGAGGGGTTAGGGATAGACACCCCAAACACAAGTAATAAAGGACACCCAAATGCAGCTGCCACGCATCTTGAAAAGTTTTAACGTCTTTACCGACGGACTCAACAAAGACGGCGTCCTCATGACCGTCAAACGCCCGGACATCAAATTCAAAACCGAAGACTACACCCCGGGCGGTGGTATGGGCGAATTTACCGTCATTCATGGCATCGAAAAATTAGAGCTGGAGCTGACCAGCAAAGGTTTCGATCTTGAGCTGTTCAAATCCATCAGCCACAAAATTAATGGCAACCTCTTACGCTATCAAGGCGCATTGCACAAAGAAGACGAAGAAACTTACCAAACACTGGTTGGCGAAGCTCGTGGCCGAATTATCGAAACCACACGCAGCGAAGACAAAGCAGCCGAAGGTGGAGAGCAGACATTCAAATATGCCCTAACCTACTGGAAAGAAACCGTCGATGGAGAAGTCGTTTTTGAAGCAGACCTCATGGCGAACAAACTCATCATCGGTGGCAAAGACGTTCGTGCCGGCATTCGCGCCGCATTAGGCCTCTAAACACGTACAACAGGAACAAATAAATGCAAGAACCAAAAATCAAAATCAACCCCGACGATACCCTGACCGTAACCCTGACCGACGGTAAAGCCTACACTCTGCGCGAACCGCTGGCCAAAGACATGGCAGGCATGGGACAAGACCTCATCAAAATCAAACACACCGAAACTGTCCAAAAGCTCCTCTCAAAAATCAGCACCCCAAAAATCGGCATGGCGCAATATGGCGTATTAGGTATGGCAGATGTACAAGCCCTCAATGCCGCTATTGATTTTTTTTCAGCCGCACCTTCGGCGAAAGCAGAGATTCAGGAAGCCTTTGCCGATTTGGGCTATACCCATGCTTCCGATACCGAGCCGGCCAGTTCGCCGACCTTATAAAAGCAGCGGCCGACATCTGGCAGGCTGAAGAAGATGAAGACGTTCCTGCGTTTTACCCGATAGACGACGCCCTTGCCCTCTGCGCCATTACTTTCAAAGGAGGTATCGGCTGGTTCGCAGGACTAAATCTTTTTACCCTTAACCGCTGGGCAGCCAAAGCCGCCGAAATCCAACGCGCACGCCAAGGAGACGGACAATAAAAAAGGTCGTCTGAAATCAATTCAGACGACCTTTTCAATCGACAAAATAATCAAGGAAGCATCCATACCATAAGGGCAATGACGGCAACAAAAAGCCAAAATAATGCGCCATACCACCAAATGACAGAATCGACTGCATTCAAAACCGAATCCGCCAAGATTTGATTTTTCATTTTCCGTTTCATCTTAAAGCTCGAGCCATGACAGACAAGACAATTAATATTATCCTCAAAGCCGCCGACAAAGCAAGCAAAACGTTTGACAGAATTAAAAAAAGTAGTAGCGGGCTGTCGGGCGAATTAGCGAAAAACAAAAAAGAAATGCGCGATCTCGAGCGCGCCCAAACCGCACTGGTAAAAATCGGCAAGGCAGAACAATATTTCAACCGTCTGAATGAGCAAATCATCCGCAATTCTGCCGCCACAAGCCGTCTTACTGCCGAAATCGACAAAACGGGCGTTGCCACAAAAAAACAGGCGGCAGAACTCAAAAAGCTGACCCGTGAAGGCGAAAAACTGAATAACGAATACGAAAAACAGTCCGCGCAGCTAAAACGCTACAAAGACCACATGGAAAAAGTCGGCGTATCCGGACAAAACCTTGAAAAAGAACAGGCAGAGATTGCCGCCCGAATGCAGAAGACTACTGCCCAAATCGAAAAGCAGTCCACCGCCTTAGAAAAGCTGGAAAAACGGCAACAGAGTCGAATCAAGGCCGCCGCCATCGCAGGTATTGCATCGGGTGTCTCATCATGGACAAGTAGCAAGGCTGCCACCATGAGGCAAGGTGCAGGACATGCCATAAATACAGCCATGTCTGAAGAAGATGCAATGCAGGGACTGATCCGCCAAGTCGGCAGCCTCAAAAATACAGACGGCAGCCTCAACCACGCCGAAATCGCCAAAATCCGCGCCGAAGTCCAAAAACTAAGCGGTGAATTGCCCATGGCAACGGTTGAGATCATGAATATGATGACTGCCGGCGCGAAGATGAATATCCCACGCCAAGAGCTTGCAGCCTACGTTACCGAAGCCGTCAAAGCTGCAAATGCCTTTGAAGCAGCAGACCCGGGGGCGCTTGCAGAAGAGCTAGGGCGCATTCGCCAAAACTTCAAATTATCCAAAGAGGCCACTTCTGAACTAGTCAACGTCATGAACTACCTTGATGACAACGCACTGGTTGCAGGCGACCAGCTCATCAGCTACATGAACGAAGTATCAGGCAGCATGGGTTTGGCGAAGATGGGCGAAAAACACGTTGCTGCCTTGGGTTCCGCCCTTATTAGTACGGGCGTTGAGTCGAGTACGGCAGCAAAGGCCGTCGGCAGCCTAATGACAAGGCTGGGTACCGCGCCTGATATGAAACCCGTACGTGAAGCCCTGAAAAGCATAGGTATAGACGCAAAATCCGTCCAAAAAGGCATGGTCGAAGACGCGCAAGGTACGCTTGAGAAAATCATCGCCGCCGTCCAACAAATGCCGAAAGAGCAACAAGCAGGCATTCTCAAAGGCTTGGCAGGCGGCGAGTATAACCGCGTATTTGCCCAACTCATCGCCAATACAGAGCTTTGGCGCGAGCAAATACGCCTTGCCACCTCCCCGGACGCATTAGGCAGCCTCGACAAAGAGTTCGAAATTCGTGTCAACGCCATGTCGTCCAAATGGCAGATGTTCAAAAATAAGCTCTTCAATACCGAATCAGGCTTTGGGCGCAGTATGTTTTCAGGCTTAGAGTACGGCATGAATGTCATTTCAGGCTTATTGGATAAGTTCAACGAATGGTCGGCAAAAAATCCAGAGGCCGCCGCCAAACTTGGAAAAATCGCATTTTATGCAACCGCAGCAATGACCGCATTGGCAGGGCTGGCCGCAGTTATTGCCGCAGTTGCCGTCCCCTTTGCCGCCGCCCGCATTGCCTTTGGCGGATTCGGCATGAGTATTCTTAAAGTATTAGGCATTGCCCTACGTTTCATGACATTAAATCCCATAGGCCTTGCTCTGACTGCCATAGTCGGCATCATCTATCTCGTTTACACCAATTGGGATACATTGACTGCCGCCTTCAGCGCAGGTTGGGAATGGATTAAAAAAACTTTCGCCCAAAACCCCATCCTATACGCCCTGACCGGACCGATTGGTGCAATCGTTGCATTGGCCACACACTGGGAACGCATCAAAAACGCCCTCATTACAGGCTGGGGATGGATAAAAAAACATTCAGCGGAAACAACCCCATATCCTACGCCCTCTCCGCCGCCCTAGGCCCAATCGGTATCCTCATCAAAAACTTCCAAATCCTCAAAAACGTCGCTACTAGCGCATGGGAATGGGTGAAAAAAGCCTTTTCCACCAAACCGACCGCGCCGGGAGGTAGCGCATCCGGTTATGGCGTAGGCGCATACATTCCCAACAAAGGTTATTCCACAGGCGGTTACACAGGGGCGGGAGGTGTCAACCAAGCGGCCGGTATCGTGCATAAAGGCGAGGTCGTCTTCAATCAACAAGATGTAGCCCGCTTCGGAGGATGGCGTGTCCTGGAAAAAATCCGCAAAGCAGGTTTAGGCGCATTGCAGAGCATTATCCCAGCCGCAGCTGAAGAACCACGCCCTTCCCTTGTCGGAGCAGTTCCCGTATCAGCAGGATTCAATCACACAAACGCAGGCGGTATGACCGTCAACATTACCATCAACGGCGGCAGCCAAAGCCCTGCCGACATCGCCCGCGAAGTTGCCCGTCAGATTAAGCAGATTGCAGACCAAGCCGCACGTCGTGCCCGTAGCGCATTTTCAGATGACTGACCCCCAAAAAGGACACTACCATGCTTGCCACATTAGGATTCTTCCCCTTTCTCATCCGCACCATCCCCTTTCAAACTATCAACCGCCAAAGCGGCTGGAAACACCCGAATCAATCCACCGTCGGCGGTGGTATTAATCCCACCCAATACCTAGGGCCGGAAACTGACACCCTGACCCTATCAGCCGAAATGAGGCCGGAAATCACAGGGGGAGACACCTCCCTGTCCATGCTCCACCTCATGGCAGAGCGTGGAAAACCATACAACCTCATTCTCGGCACTGGCCAAATAATGGGCGCATACGTCATCACATCCATCAAAGAAGACAGAAGCCAACTCATGCACGATGGAAAAGCCCGTGCCATCAGCTTCAGCATAGATTTAAAAAAAGTATCCGACAGGCCGATGGGACTAAAAGGCAAAGCCCTTCAGCTTGGCGTATCCATCGCCCGCAGCATTGCAGGAATCTGACATGACCGCACTTACCCAAATCAAAGACCAAGCCGCCAAAATCTTCAACGCCATTACCGACACCGGCGGCAACCATCTGACACCCGTTGCCAAGCTCACCATAAACGGCAAACCGTTCAATACCGACGCCATCTCCCGCATCATCTCCATCAGCCTGACCGATAAAAGCGGCTTTGAGGCGGACGAACTGACCGTCAGCCTGTCCGACCACGACGGCAAGCTCGCCCTGCCCCCGAAGTCTGCCGAGATAACCATCGCCCTGGGCTACATCGAAACAGGCGTCGTAGATAAAGGCAGCTACAAAATAACCGAAATAAGCTGGAGCGGCGCACCCGACACCCTTCACATCACCGCCCAATCCGCCGACACATCCGACCGATTTTCCGAAGCAAAAGAAAAAAGCTGGCACAAAACCAGCCTGAAAGAAATCATCGAATCCATCGCCGCCGCCAACGGCTACACACCAATCATCGGCAAAGCCTACCAAGACGAAAAAATCGACCACATCGACCAAAGCAACGAATCCGACGCCGCCTTCCTGTCGCGCCTTGCCGAACGCTACGACGCCATCGCAACAGTCAAGCATGGCAGACTCCTGTTTGTATCATCGGGCGAAGCCACGACCGCCAGCGGGCAGCCGTTGCCCACAATCAGGATTACCCGCAACAGCGGCGACCAATACACATTTAGATACAGCAATACCGAAAGCTACAACGCCGTCCGCGCCTACTACATCGACAAACAAACGGGGAAAAAGCACGAAGTTGTCATTACCGAAGACAACTACGACCCCGTCAAAAAAACCGTTACCACCACCAAAAAATATAAAACCAAGCGCAAAGACGGTAAAACCCACAAAACTACCACCAAAGAAGTAACCGAAATCAAACAAGTGGACACTGCCGGCAAAAAAATCAAAACCCTGCGCCATACCTACCAAAGCCCCAAAACCGCAGCCACCGGCGCGCGCGCTGCGTACAAAAAACTAAAACGCGGCGCAATGGAATTCGATATTTCCCTAGCCATCGGCCGCCCCGACGTAGCCCCCGAAAACCCAGTAACCCTGCAAGGCTTCAAGCCAGAAATCGACGCAGAGAAATGGGTCGGAAAAGAAACCGTCCACACCCTCGACAGCAACGGACTGACGACCGCCGTCAAGCTACAAAGCCTGATCGACGTACCGATTGTCCTCTACGAAGGCGAAGTCAGCCCAAACTTTGCCGCAGCATTTTCAAAATCCTGACCAAAACAAAAGGCCGTCTGAAAAAATTCAGACGGCCTTTTAAAATTTCAGCTTACATAGCGATAAACTTAAGGGAATTTCCAGTTGCCACAACATCCCCTACTACAAGTCGCGCATAAATTTTATCTCCGACTGATACAGGAAGATGATCCAAACTATGATGCACCAGCCCACTGAATACTTCAGGATTTTCCGATACTACAGGAGCATTATCGACAGGTGGCATTTCGAATACTGACAAAACATCGGCATTCCTAAGAATCTCCAAGCGCAAAGGCGCAAAACTCAAATCCTTTCTAGAAGTCGGAATCTCGAAATTCAGAGAAAGATTTAATTGAGCCAATACAAAATCACGCGACGGTAGCGGGCAGACCCCCGGATAAATGCCAATCAGACTGTAACGGAAATCGTCCGCATGGCGGATAATACTATCGCAATATTGAATATGCAGCGATACAGGCATCATGATTTGAGTCCTTCCACAAAATCCCATTGACGGTCAAAAGCCGCCCGTACATCAAGAGGGCCGATACCGAAAACCGTTGCCAGCTTATCGACTGTTTCATTACTCAAAGTACAGCGGTTGTTTTCAATGCGCGAAAGATAAGACTGTTTCAGACCAGTTTTTTCAGCAAGCGAAGATTGCGTCAAACCATGTTTCAGACGCAATGATGCAAACGTTGCCCCCGAAGTATCCGCATCAAGTCTTGCTGCCAGCTTTTTAGCGGCTCTATCCATCGCCGCCGCACGGCGAGGATTTTTGCGAACACGTTCCACATAGCAGCAAGCGTCTGAAGCATCAGAAAGCGGCAAAACTTGGCCGCCTGCAACAAATACCGCAGAAGCTCTGACAGTCGCAGCAGCGGCAGGCACAGACAAAGACACCGCTGAAGCCGTAAACAGACAGACCGCCCCGAAGGCAGTCCAATTTTCAATATTCGATTTTTGCATAGTCATTTTGGATTCTCCGCATAATCGGATGATCGGGCTGATAATCAAAGCCCTCGGATTTGTCGGCAACCGCCAAAATATAGATTTTCCGGATAAACGTCCGGTTCGGCTGCATCTCATTTCGAACGCAGTACAAAATACGCAGCGAAAGCGCAGATTCCTCATCGAGCCGTAGCCGCATCACGCGTATATCCGCCTGCCACAACACAGCCACCCGTTTGCATTCCATACCCAAAAGCCCGATAGGCTGATCGTAATCGCGGCAGTAGTTTTCAGAAAAGAGTTTGTCAAAAAGCGCAGGCGTATCATCAATAAGCGCAATCACACTATCAATATAACCGACCGCCTCCTCCTTACTCTCGAAAAGGCGTTCTAAATCCGCTTCCGCATGATCGTGAACAATAAGTTGCATAATATATCTTTTTAGTTATATTCCGCAAGCGGCCACCCTGCCACTTGTCTCAAAATGCCGACAAATACCAAATTAAAACGTACACCCTTATCAGAAAGGCCGTCTGAAACATTTCAGACGACCTTTTTAACGTTGATTAGCCAAGTGGCGTAAATCATCTTTAAGTTTAATGGACTTCCTATTAAGGGCGGCGGGATCAAATCTTCCGTCACTAGAAGTGATAAAAAAATCAATTAATGAAGGATTGATAGCATCAAGGGATATTTCATGATTGACGCAAAACCGTGAAATTATTCCTTTGATTCGATTAGCAGAAAATGTGATGTACTGTATGTTTTTCCGTTCACAGAAACTGTCCAAATGGTTTTGCAGTTCATCTTCGATTTCGGATAAGCTTTTTTCTCTTGCCTCTTTTACCCTATTTTTTTCTGTAATCTCATTAAGTTCACGGGCATGTCGCCGTTGGAGGTAAGCCCCTATAATATTTCCGGTAACGAAAATGATAATGCTGAAAAGATTGTTCAGGATATTAATCAGCTTATCCCACTGATCCAAATCAGGCGTATTCATTATGCGCCAGCCACCCGTTTATGTTCGTCGCGTGCCAATTCGATGATTCGGCGGACAAGTTGGGGAAGGAAGCCGTCAGCAGGCAGGATAACCAATTTTTGTAAAACCTCATCGTATGAGAAGCCGTCTTCTTTAATCAGATTGACGAATGAACCGCCTAAAAATGCAGAATCGGGAACGTCGCGCAATTTGGAAAAATCGACCGTCACCGTGTCAAATTGGCGGAAAGCATCCGTCAAGAAGCGTTCGCGGAAATCGTTGCCGTTGCTGTCGGGATTGTCTTCAACCGAGCGTCCCCAAGGGTCGTCTGAGAATTCCAGAATATCGATATATTTGTTGTTTGACATTTTTTACTCCGGTAGGCGAAAAGCCCATTCGATTAAGGTTCCTTGGATTATAGATTCCGATTGGCGTGCTGTAAACTTGCCGTCGGACAATAATCCTTTTGCGGCACCGCTTAGAATCAGAAGATGGGATTCAGACCAGTCTTCTGCGCCAAGTACCACATTTGCCAGTCCGTTGCCCCGCCCTTCGCCAATGCGACGGCTCATACCTTGCTGCCATGCTTCCTGAAGGATATGGGAATCTTGTAGTTCTCTGTAAAAGACGCCGCGTTCTTTGGTGGCGTGATCGACATAGGAGCGGGCAATGCCAACCCCTAAATCATAGACCAGAAAATGAATGTGGTTGTCGTCTCCGTGCCAAAACATATACCACCAAGGATTTTCGCCACCGACATCGACGGGGTAGGCATGTTCGCGGATATTGAGCAGGACTTCGGAAATAGAAGTCCGCAGGTAAGAAAAAAATTTCTCGGAACGGCTTCCGATTTGTTCTTTTAAGCGGGATTCATACTCATCAAGCTGCCTGTAAATCGCTTTGCGCTGCTGCGCAAAATTCAAACGGTTGCCGGAATGGAAAAAACTGTCTACTTTCATCAAATCCCGTCCAGACTTCAAGGCGATAAGCAGTTTGGATTCCAAAAACAGCTTTTTGTAAACGGGTGAACGTTTGCAGTCGAAGACAAAACAGCCCTTATTATTCCGCTTGCGCTGGATATGGTTGATATGGGCAACCAAAGCCAAAGCCGCTGCCGACGTGATTTCTTCGGTTTGCGAAAAATCTAGCGTTAACACCTGATGCGGCGAGTCGAGAAGATTCAAAACACTGGCTGTTTGATTGAAATTGCGGTACAGACACAAGCGTTGCGGAAAAGTCAAAACATACATCAAATCCCCCCTCAAAATCCCGACAAATGCAATGCGCCGCGGACTTTGCCGCAGATGGTTAGTTTTTCCAGCTTGTCGTTTTCGATGGTTTCGGTGCGGTATAGCGGGTTGTTGTTGATGTTCATGCCACTACCCCAAACAACCTTTCCAATTTTGCCAAATGATCCGTTTCCTC
>ERZ773050.377-NODE-377-length-26158-cov-62.661993_pt1 | contig 26158 bp, 10 predicted proteins | sample MGYA00580632_ERZ773050 | MGnify/ENA primary metagenome ERZ773050 (study PRJEB29015, sample SAMEA2738123) | human oral metagenome | biome: human oral; feature: human-associated habitat; material: saliva | place: China | collected 2166 ... | reverse complement strand
GCACATCAATCATGCGTCCCATCCTATGCCAGGTGGGCGCGCCGTGTCCCCTACCACCCCGACTGTGAATTCAACACAACAGGTCAGGGTTATGCACAAACTACACCGCGAGAGTTCTCAAAAGCCTGAAAGTTATCCACCTTTGGTGCATAACCGTGTGGACAACACGACGACAAGCACGCGTCAGCACGACTGTTATGACACGGAGTACAACGAAAAGCCACTGAACACCTCATCCACAGGCCGACCGCAGGCTAGGCTTGTACACATGGACGGAATATACTGGGCACTCGCAGCCTCCGCCGTAACCGGAACGATCGGAGTCGCGCGTCTGGCAACCTGCTTCACCCGCCGGCATCGCCGCCGCCGCGCCCTCGAGGTCCCCGCCTCGGTGGACGACCCGACGCGAGGACGGCCGCGCCCCTGGATCATTATGAACCCCTCCAAGCACGAGGACCCCCAGGCCTTCAAGGATCGCCTCAACCGCAAGGCCAAGGAACTGGGCATCGACCACGTGCACTGGCGCGAGACCACGCGCGAGGACCCGGGCACCGGGCAGGCCGTTCACGCCCTCGAGGAAGGGGCCTCCGTCGTCATCGCCGCGGGCGGAGACGGAACCGTGCGCGCCGTCGCCGCCGGCATGGCCGGATCCGGCGTGCGTATGGGCATCATCCCCGTGGGCACCGGCAACGTCCTGGCCGGCAACCTCTCCATCCCCGACGACCCCGAAGCGGCCCTCGCCATCGCGCTCGACCGCAACCACCGCGCCGTCGACCTCGCGTGGGTTCGCGTCGAAGACGCCACCCAGAAGACGGATCAGCCAGCCGAGGGCGGCCTGCGCCTCGCCGCGCGCGCCGCGCTACACCCCGAGGCGACTCTTCAGGACGGGGCTGCCCCGGCCTCGTCGATCGAGCCGCGAGCGGACGAGTATGCCTGCCTCGTCGTGGCGGGCATGGGCTACGACGGCGAGACGATGGCCGACACCGACCCTGAGCTGAAGAAGCGCATCGGGTGGATCGCCTACGTGTGGGCGGGCCTGGGCGCGATGGGCGCCCCGCGCATGAAGGCACGCCTGACCCTGCGCTCGCCCGCGGCCCCCACCCCCGACCCGCTCGGCGTCGGCGATCAGCTGGCGGGCACGACCCTGGACGAGGCCGGGGGTGCTCCCGCTGAAGCCCCGCACTCGCCCGCGGACGAGATCACCCGCGTCGAGGCCCGCTCGGTCATGTTCGCGAACGCGGGCGAGATGAAGATGCTGGTCCTCGCGCCCGACGCGGAGCTGTCCGACGGCCTCGTCGACGTCATCGCGGTCGACGCGCACGCCGGCCTGCTCGGCTGGGCGGACGTCACCTGGAAGATGCTCGGACAGCTCATCGGCCTGCGACCGATCAACCTGCCGGTCTCGACCGGCACGGTCGCATTCCGTCAGGCGAAGGGCGCCTCTGTCACGGCCGAGGAACCCCAGGTGTGCCAGGTCGACGGCGACGCGATCGGCCTGGCCCACACAATGCACGTTCGCATGCAGGCGGGCGCGCTGGACGTGGCCGTCCCGGCCGAGCGCACGTGGATGGAGCTGCTGCCCGGGTGATCCCGAGCCCTCGCGAGGCCCGCCAAGCCGGGCCCGCGGGCGTCAGCAGGGGGCGTCAGCAGGGCGGCGTCAGGCCAGGGGCCACGACGGGGCCCTGCCCGCCGCCTCGCCCGTGCCGTCTCCCCCGCGCAGCAGGTCTGCGACCCACGCGCGACCCGCGCGGAAGGCCTCGTCCGTCGTGCCGGGGATGACCTGGGCGCGCACGCCGTCGACGCGCGGGTAGGAGCCCATGAAACGCACCTCCGGCGAATAGCGGTGCAGGCCCACGAGGGCCGCCTGGACGCGCTCCTCGCGAAGGTGGCCGACGATGTCAATGCTGAACGTGTAGTTGCCGAGGCCATCCCCGCTGGGTCGCGACTCGATACGCGACAGGTCGACGCCGCGCGCCGAGAACTGTTCGAGGAGGGTCAGCAGAGCGCCCGACTCGTTGACGGGCAGGGCCACCTGGATGGTCGTCTTGTCCGCGCCGGTGGGCGGGGGGACGGCGCCGGGGCGCGCCACCAGGACGAAGCGCGTGACCGCGCCCGGGTTGTCGGCGACGTCCTGGTAGAGGGCCTCGAGGCCGTAGGTGTTGACGGAGACCGCGTTGCACAGGGCAGCATCGAAGGAGGCATCCCCGTCCGAGAGGAGCTCGGCGGCCGCCGCCGTCGACGTGGCGGGCACGTGGATAGCACCCGGGAAGGTCTCCTCGACCCAGCCGCGGCACTGCGCCCACGCGTGGGGGTGCGTGCCGATGCGGCGGATGTCCTCGGCGCGCGTGCCCGGCAGGACGGCGAGCTGGAAGACGACGTGCACGTGCATCTCGGCGACGATGACGAGGGGGTCGCCGTGCGAGAGGGAATCCAGCGTCGCGTTAACGCCGCCCTCGATGGAGTTTTCGATCGGGACGACGGCCCGGTCGGCCTCGCCGCGGCGCACCGCCGCGAGCGCCTGGGGGGCGCTCGTCATGGGCAGGAGGACGGCTCCGGCGGGGGCGACCTGGTGGACGGCCTGTTCGGTAAAGGTGCCGAAGGGGCCGAGGAAAGCGATGCGAAGCTTGTCACCGAGGGGCGCGGGGCCGGGAATGTTCGTCGTCATGGTGTCAAGGGTATCGACACGCCCCGGGGCCCGGCATTCGCACGGGCGCGCCAGCTGCGCATTGTGGCCTATCGCGCGGGATAGGGGGATGCGGGCGCGCCCGCATCCCTCGCTCGCCTCGTCTTGACAGGCGCGCTGCTACTCCTGGCGGGACTTGATGCCGTCGGCGAATGCGTCGTGGCCGCCGCCGGGGGTGACGTCGCCGCAGGCAGTGATCTTCCACAGCTTCGCGGTGCCGCCCGCGTCGACCAGTTCGAAGCCCGTGGAGGTGTCGACCCCGTATAGGCCGGGGCTGCGCGAGGAGCGCATGAAGTTGTAGTAGGCGCCGTCTTCTTCCTCGTAGAAGTGGGTGATGCCGAGCTCGCGCACGACCTCGCACACCTCGGGGTCGGTGGCGATGTCGTGGAAGCGCTGGGTGAGGACCCGCTGGGAGGCGACATCCTCGTTGGCGGTGGTGAGCTGCGGGAAGACGGCCTTGCGGCTCGCGAGCAGCTCGGAGTATGCGGCTCCCGCGATCGGGTCGCCCAGAATGAGGGCGTCGGGCGTGGTCGTGTACTTCATGCGCCTGAGCATGGCGAGTTCGCCCTTGGTGGCCATGCCGGGCTTGCCCAAGTGCGCGGGGTCGTAGACGGAGGCGACCGCGGATTTGCGTGCGTCTATCGCGCCGAAGCCGGACAGGATGAGGATGAGGGCGCCGACCCCGACCTGGACGGGCCAGCGGGGCGCCTCGACGTTGGCGTCGACGCCGCGGTCTTGAAGGATGCGGCGCAGCGAGGAGGTCCACGCCGCGTGGATGACGTGGACGATGGCGGCGAAGCCGACGGCCATGAGGACGGTCAGCGCGATGTCTTCGACGCCCATGATGCGTCGGGCGTCCTTGTACCAGGGGGCCAGCAGGTAGGTGCGCAGCGCGGAGTTGGGCGCGTATGCGAGCCCGGTGAGGGCGGCGAGGATGAGGTAGGAGACAAGCGGCCACACGGGCATGGGCGCGGCCTTCTCTTCGGTCGAGACGGGGCGCGCCGAGGCCCGGGTGCCCTCGTCTTCGCCGGTGGCCTCGCCGCTGGCCTCGTCGGTGTCCTCGGAAAGCCCCGCCTGGGCGGCGGCGCGCGCGAGGGGGTCGCGGCGGCGCAGGAGCGTGTCGAGGTGCGCGGTCACCGCGATGCCCGCGATGAGGAGGACCGTCTGGAGGAACGCCCACTGGGCGGTGGCAGCGGTACTGACGAAGGGAGGGTAGGGCACGAAGGCGTGCGCGAAGGCCTCGCCCCAGCTACTTCCGGCTCGCGGGTACTTGCTCATCGCCTGAATCTTGGGGGAGGCGAGGGCGATGAGGGGAAGTGCGACGACGGCGAGGCCGACGGCCGCCCAGACGATGGCGAGGAGTTGGCCGCGCCCGTCGCGCCCGAGGGCGGCGCGCGCGAAGGAGGAGATGGACGCCAGGAGGGGCGCCACGAGGAAGGCGAGGAGGGAGAAGGCGGCGCTCGGATGGGCTCCGACGAGGCCGAGGCACCCGATGGCGAGGAACACTCCCTGCGGGATGCGGCGGGCGAAGGAGCGCACGCCCTCCCCGTCGCTCAGGTCCGACGCGAAGCGTCGGCCGGCGACGATGGCGGCGGCGGCGAGGCCGGGAACGAGGACCGTGCCCGTCGCGTTGGGCCACTGGTTGTACATGGTGAGCGCGTCGGCGGGCATGTTCAGGAGCGTGCCGGCGATGACCGGGGCGGCGAGGAGCGCGCTGCGCGACGCGGTGAGCACGGAGACGAGGGCGGCCAGGCCGATGACCCACACCGCCATGAGGGCCAGGGAGGAGACGTTGGCGGTCTGGACGACCGAGTCGTAGCGGGCGAAGAGCGCGACGAAGGCGTGCCAGCCCGTCGGATAGTAGACGCGGCGTCCCCCGTAGAGCTCGTGGAGTCCGCCAAAGGGGCTGGCATCCTTGCCGTAGAGGATCGCGTGGACGCCGTTCTGGTGGAAGGTCGGGTCCCACTGCTGGACCGGGTTGGCGGGGTCGGCTCCCCTGATGAGCGGCCACGCGGCCAGGAGGAAGCCGACGAGGACTGCGCCCCACGTGGCGGCGCGGATCGCGGCCTGCGCGGCGCCGATGGGGGCACGCACGCCCAGGGCCTGACGGAACGGCACGCCGTTGAGGGCGAATCCGCCGTTCGTCCGGTGGAAGTAGCTCAGTGCCCAGGTGAGCGCGCCGCCGAGGGTACTGAGCCCGAGGACGGGCATGACCGTGGAGGGCTCCCACTCGATGTCGAAGGCCGGGTAGGCGACGGAGAGGAAGGTGATCAGGCCGAAGGTAAACGCGGGCGCTGCGCCGATCGCGACGAGCGACGAGCGCGAGCCGGCCCGCAGCCACATGAAGCCTGGCAGCACCAGGGCGACCATCATGGCCAGCAGGGTCGGGACCAGCATCCACCAGGCCAGCATGGCTTACTCCTTGTCGGCGCCGGCGCGACGCTTGCCGACCATCTCGATGATGACGGGCAGGACGGAGGCCAGGATGATGACGGCCAGGATGAGCGTCAGGTTGTCGTGCACGAAGGGCACGTTACCCAGGAGCGCACCCACCAGGATGAAGCCCGCGCCCCAGATGACGGATCCGAGCGTGTTAAACAGCAGGAACTTCGGGTAGGGGTAGCGGGCCATGCCGGCGGCGAGCGGAATGAAGGTGCGCACGAAGGGGATGAAGCGCCCGATGACGAGAGAGCGACCGCCGTAGTTCGTGAAGTAGTGCTCCGCCTTCTCCAGGTGCTCGGTCTTGAGGATGCGGGCGTTCGGCTTGAAGAAGCGGCGCCCCCACTTGGCGCCCAGGAAGTAGCCGATTTGCGCGCCGACGAAGGCCGCGGCGACGACCATGAGGATCAGGGTCGGCAGGTGCAGACCCAGGCGGTCATGCAGCAGGCCGGCCGTGAACAGCAGGGATTCGCCGGGCAGCACGGGGAAAAGCACGCCAGATTCGATGAGGACGATGAGCATCGTTCCCCACAGGACCCACGGCCCCATGGCGACAAGCAGAGTCTCAGGATTCTTAAACCACTCGATAACAGTGCTCAGCATCGACGGATCCGATGCTGCCGCGAGTGTAGACCAGGTCACGATAGAGCCCTTTTCTGCCGGGAATGTGTCTCCCTAACCCTACCTTTGTTGACCGCGAATATAGGATGGTCAACATGAGGAAGCGCAAGGAGTCACACGACGGCACGCCGGTCGTCGATACGAACATCCTGTTCGTCCCCTCCTCGGCCGAGGACCCGTCCGCGCTCGGGGTCGAGGGTCTGATGGGCATGATCGACGAGGCCGGGGCCGCGACAACCCCTGCCCCGCCGCCAGAAGTCCCCATGTCCGAGGCCCGCACCGAGGTCATGGACGCCATCATCACCCCCTCGACGACGCAGCCCGTCGTGATGCCCCCCAGCTTTCCTCCCATCCTCTCCACGCATCCGGGTCCCGCCCCGGCCTCGCCGATTCACCCCGCCGCCGCCCCGGCCTCGCCGATGCCGCCACTCGACGCGCCGGGGAATCTCACTCCCCCTCCCCCGCCCGCTCCCGCGATGACCGAGCCCCCGCTTCCCTCCGCCGCTCCCGAAGTCGGCGCCCCTCTCGCCCCCGCAGCCCCTCTCGCCCCCGCGCCTCTCATCCCCGAGGCGCCGAGCGAGCCGATGCTCGCAGCGGACGCGGTCCAGGAGAATGTCCCGGCCGATGCGCCCGCGCCCGCCGATCCTCCCGCGCCGAGCGACGACGCGATCACCAATATGACCGAAACCACAGACTCGGCCACCAACGCGACCGAGGCCCCTCGCGAGGAACGCGAATCCGACGCTGAGGACACGCCCACCGCCGCAGAGTCCAGCGACGAGACCGCGGTCTCTGCCGCCGTCGTCCACGCCAAGAGCGGTGAGGTCGCCCTGCCGGTCCCCGCGCGCAGGCTCCGCCTCCCGCGCCCCGCCTACATCGCCGACCGCATGTTCACTCTCCGGCGCCGACGCGAGGACGCCGTCGACGTCGTCATCGCCCTCCTCGCGATCGTCGGCATCTGGACGATCGGCACGGTGGCCAGCGCCACGACGCACGGCGTCACCATGGACGTCCTGCAATTCCAGCTCGTCCGCAAGATTCTGCTCCTGCCCGTCAACCTGGTCGAAGGCCTCATCATCCTGATCACGCCGATCCTCGTGATCGTCTCCCTCGCCTTACGCAGGCGCCTCCAGGCGATCATCCAGGCCCTCGTCACGAGCGTGATCGCGGCGGTCGGCGGATGGACCATCATCGTGCTGACAGGCCTCCTTCCCGCCTACCTGACCGCTCCCCTGAGCGTGGACCGCGCGATCGCCACGCAGGGCCACCAAACCGGCCTCGCTATCGCGATCAACCTGGTCATCGTCACCCTGTGCGCCCTCTTCACCTCCGCCGGCGAAGCCCAGTCCATGAAGGCCATTCGCTGGGGCTGGACGGGCCTGTGGATCATCCTGGTCCTGGGCGTCCTGCGCTCCTCGATGACCCTGCCCGTCGCGTTCATCTCCGTGTTCATCGGCCGCGCGTTCGGCTCCGGCTCGCGCTGGGTCATGGGATTCGACGACCAGCGGGCCAAGGGCGCCGCCCTCGTGGAGGCCCTCCTCGGTATCGGCATCACCCCCTCGCGCATCGTGCGCACCGACCTGGACACGTCGACCGAGCCCCTGTCCACGTGGGCGGTCGCGGAGAACGCCCGCGGGCGCCTCACCCAGATGCCCGCCGACCTGGGCGACATGGGCGTCACCGTCACGCGGCGCCCCGACCCCGACCACCACCGCCACTACCAGGTGTGGAGCGACACCGGGCTGGCCTATGAGCTCATCGTCATGGATCCGGGCCAGGAGCTGACGGGCACCCTCCTCGAGATGTGGAACAACCTGCGGCTGCGCGGCATCAGCAGGTGGGTGTCGCCCTCGCTCAAGGCGCAGGCGGAGCGCTCGTCGTTCACGACGCTGCAGGCCCTGCGCGCCGGCGTCTTCACCCAGGAGCCCATCGCCATCGCCTCGGCGAACGACTCCATCATCATGGTCCTGTCCGCCCTCCCGCCGACGACGCCGCTCACGGAGCTGGGCGAGCAGGCCTCGGACGAGGTCCTGGACCGCGCGTGGGAGCAGCTGCACTACGCGCACACCCGCGGCATTTCGCACCGCGCCCTCACGCCCGAGGCCGTCGTCGTCGATGCCTCCAACGACGTGTGGCTCCTCGACTGGGATTCCGGCGAGGTGGCGACCACCGAGCTGAACCAGTCGATTGATATCGCCCAGATGCTGGTCCTCACTGCCCTGGCCGTGGGTCCCGAGCGCGCCCTCGAGGCGGGACGCCGCTGCGTCGGCGAGGACACGCTGATCGCGTGCGCGCCCGTCATCCAGAAGCCCGTCCTGCCTGCCTCGATTAACCAGCGCCTGCGCCGCTCCGACCTGCTGGGCGAGCTGCGCGCCGCCCTCGTGGGCGACTCCGAGGCCGAGACCGCGCCGACGGCCGACCTGCAGCGCTTCCGCCCGCGCACGATCTTCACGATCGCGGTGGCCTTCATCGCGGTCTTCATCGTCGTTTCCTCGCTGAACTTCAGCGATCTCGTCTCCACCGTCACCAGCGCGAACCCGTGGTGGATGGCGGCGTCCGCGGTGCTCGCGTGCCTCATTTGGGTGGGCTCCGCGGTGCCGCTCATCGCATTGTCTCCCGAGAAGCTGCCCTTCAAGGACACGCTGATCGCACAGGTTGCTGCCTCGATCATCACGATCGTCGCGCCCGCGGGCGTGGGGCCTGCAGCCCTGAACTTGCGCTACCTGCGCAAGCGCCGCGTCCCCACGGCGATGGCCGTGACGACGGTGACGCTCATGCAGATTTCGCAGGCGCTCATCACGATCATCCTGCTGATCCTTGTCATGGTCAGCGCGGGCTCGTCCCTGTCCGTGTCCGTCCCCTACGGCACGATCCTCGCGATCGTCGCGCTCGTCATGGTCGCTGTCGGCGTCATCGTCGCCGTGCCGAAGGTGCGCCGCTGGATCTGGGCGAAGATTCAGCCGACCTACCAGCAGGTCTACCCGCGCCTCCTGTGGATCGTCGGGCAGCCTCGACGCCTGGCGGCCGTGGTCGGCGGCAACCTGCTCATGAACATCGGCTACGTGGGCGCCTTCTGGACCGCGATGGTGGCCATGGGCGGTTCCCTGAACTTCTCGACGGTCGCCATCACCTACCTGACGGCGAACGCGGCGGGGTCCTTCATCCCGTCGCCGGGCGGTATCGGCACGGTCGAGACGGCCCTCACTTCGGGCTTGACGGTCGCTGGCGTGTCGTCGTCCGTCGCAATCGCGACCGCCCTGCTGTACCGTCTCGTCACCTTCTACGGGCGGATCCCCTTCGGGTGGCTCGCCATGAAGTACATGGAGAAGAAGGATCTGATCTGAGGCGCACGCATCCTGCGCCGCGGCCCTGGGGATGCTCACGGGGCTCGCTCCTCCTTGCGCGCGCCGCGGGGCGCTCAGATGTGTACCGCGAGTTGGCTGCGCGTCACTCTGGACGAGGCCGAGGCTGGGTCATACGCGACATCAGGCTACGAGTGTGACCCACTTCTAGTTCCTTCTAATTTGAATCATATTTGAAGCAACTGGACGTTTCGTCGCACCGCAAGATTCTCGTCCCCCATCTCAGTCATAACAACCGTGGCGCATATGACACTCGCACTACTCGTCGACTCCCTGAACCCGGCGTTGAAGATCTGGAACCGGGTACCACTCGAAACTCCGGCCACGCTTGACACGCATCAGGTATCCCCCATCCTCAAGGCCACGCAGATCGACATGCGCCGTCTGCAGCGTCACCCTATACCTGTCCGCATGTGCAGCAGCTGTCACAGTGAAAGCAGAATCCTTTAACGCTTCCTCAATGACCCCGATCTGTCGATTATTGAGCTCGGTGCGCCTCAGAAGATGCTTCATCTGTCCCATCTCCTTAGACTTTCTCGCCAGATACTCATGCAGCTCACGAATTGCTCGACACATGACCTCGGCGTGCCAGATGAGGAAGTAGGTGAGATCCCCTTCATCCTGCTCAACCTCAAGGAACGAGCGGGCATACTGCGCGGGCGCTTTGTGCAGAAGCCTTGAGACAGGCACGAAGTCCATGAGAAAGAAGCCCTCACGAAGCATGACCCACTGGGCGATGACGCGGGCTGTGCGCCCGTTCCCATCGACGAAGTAATGGTCGTAGCCCATCATGAAATGAACGACGAGCGCCCTCACGAGGGGCGGCACATATTGCGACGCATACTCCCCCACGCCATTGGCGAAGTCGCACAGACGCTGGAGCCGTTCAGGCAACTCCTCGGCCGGCGGCGGCACATGCAGCAGCTGCTCATCGCCTTCACTTCCGTAGATACGAATTCGCTCCTCACCCTGGCGCTGCAGGCGCCCTGCATCCTCCGCCTCGTCGAGCGTCCCATCTGTCACGATGCGGTGGACCCCGCAGATGAATTCGGGAGTGAGCTCCTCACCCAAGTGATCGCGCACGAATTCGAGGGCAAGGAAATTGTTCAGAATCATCCGCTCCGAGCGAGTGCGCGGATCCTTCTTTTCTCGAAGCATCTTTTTCGCGTCACGCCGCGTCGTAGACGCCCCCTCCATCTGGGAGGAGGTGATCGCCTCTTCGTAGAGAGAGTTGATCAGGTACCTATCCCTCACCCCCTGCGTCGCCACCTCTGCGGGCAGCTCCACCTGACCGCGTGCCTGTGCCGTAATCTCCTCATTCAACCGCAAGAAGCGATCTGGGAGATTAAACGTCAGGCGCGTCCCATCCGTCATGATGAAGGGAGTGGGCCGGGCCGTCGAGGCGCGCGCAGTGCGCACCGCGTACCACCACTCCTCACGCATCAGCCCATCTGGCACCGGCTCGGCACGGAAGTAATACTCCCACGGGCGATACTCTGGATCGTCCAGTCCGCCAGCGAGGGCACGGAGAACGAAGAGATGTCGCTCATCATCCGCGTTCGCCAAACTGGCGATGACGCGTTCGCGCAGCTCGTCAAGCCGATAGGGCGGAGGGACAGGAGTCTTCATGACTGCTCCGTTCACACAAATGTCAGATTACTTCTAATTTAATCTTAATTTGAAGCAAATAGAAACACAGGCGCATCAGGTCGCAGGATTCCACGTTCGAAGAACGGCGCTCACCGCCGCCTCACCCGACGCCGCCGCGGCGCTACTGCACTCGCATCTCGCCCTCGATCGCCGCCAGTTTCACGCCGCTCACGGCCCGGATCGCATCCAGCGACCCGGCGGGCGCGCGCAGCGCGTAGCCCTGGAAGACATTGCGATACTCACGTTCCACGGTCACGGAGGCGCCCGGAAAAATACCGGCAACGGCCTCGTTGATCGAGGCGAGCGTGGCCTCGCGGTCCGCCCCCTCCTGAAGGTGCACGACGATGACGACGAGCCGCGCCGGATCGTCGTCGCGACTCGGCGCGCCCGAGGCCCCCTCTCCGCTCTGCCCACCCTTCGGGGTCAGCGCAGTGTCGGCGTCGCCCGCGGGCAGGGACGAGGCCGTGGCCCCCGGGGCGGACTGGGGAACCCCGGCGCCCGGGCCGGACTCGCCGGCGGAGGGCGGCGTCGACACGCCGGAGGAACAACCCGCGACCGCGAGCGCGCACGCGCCCGCAAGGAGGACGGCTGGCTTCTTCAAGGACATGAGCACTCCTCACCCGGCCACCGCGGATGCGGCGGCCTGCTGACATCTCCAACATAGCGCAGCGCCTCCCTCGCCGGGACACGACGGCCTGCCCTACTCGCGGAGCATACGTGTGGGCCCGGGACGCTCGCGGTGAGCGGTCCCGGGCCCAGGCCTCGTGAGTCAGAAGCAACCGACCAGCGTTAACGCTGCCAGACTCCCGACTCATCGAAGGTGTAGACGCGACCATTGATCGTGTGCGTGCCGGTGAACATGGCACCATCCGGCCCCAGGTAGTACCAGGAACCACCCAGGTTCACCCAGCCAGTCACCATCGCGCCCGAGGCGTTCAGGTAGTACCAGGAACCACCGTCGGCCACCCAGCCGATCGCCATGACCCCGTTGGCGTGCAGGTAATACCAGGAGCCGCCCTCAGCCAGCCAGCCGGTAGCCATGACCTTCGTAGCGGGGTCAAGGTAGTACCAGTAGCCACCGTCGCGCACCCAGCCACCCACGAGGGCACCCTCGGAATCGGCATACACCCACGATCCATCGGCGCGCTTAAGGAAGCCAGTCATCATGTAGCCGGACGGCCCGAACTGGTAGTCCACGCCATTAATCGTGAACCAGCCAGCCTTCAGGTAGTCGGTCCCATTCGCGCACACGTACCACCAGCCCACAGCATCCTTGGCCCAGTGACCACCCTCGGGGCTGGTGCACGGCAACGTGACGCCGGGGTTGTCGGTCGGCAGATTGACGGTGACCGCCGACGAGTAGTTCAGGCCGTAGTCCCAGGCGAGCACGTAGGGGTTGGACACGACGGGCCCTTTCCCGCCTTGATCCCACCACGCGCGCGATATCTCGGACAGCGGGACCTCGACCTCGTAGCGGTACTTACCGTCCGCGTCAGCGATCTGGTCGCCGTCGGAGAGGATGTGCCGGTAGAACCACAGGCCATCGGCCGGGTCGTGCAGGTCGAAGGCGGCCATCGGCGAGGAGTCAACGATCGTGAAGGTGAGGGTCGTGTCCTCACCCTCGCCGGAGTAGCGCACATCCTCGATGACGGGAGCGGTCGTGTCGATGCGGAACTTGTATGAGATGGATTGCTCGGTGGGCGAGGGGCCGTCGTTGGTCGCCGATATCGTCAACGTGTACTCCCCGTCCGGCAGATCCTTGTATGCCTCGGAGCGCAGGTCTAGGGACGTGGCTTCATGTTCGCGCTCGGCCCACGAGACCTGTGTGGTGAGGGCGTCAAACACGGACTTCCAGTTCTGGTGGCGCTCGAAGGAAGCAACCGCCTCGCCGGCGTCGTTGGTATACGCGGTTCGCAGTGTATGCACGCCGCGCAGGGTGCCCGTGCGCGGTTCGAGGACGTGGGACGCGCCCGAGGCCTCGGCCCTGGAGAGCACGTACCCGTAGGCGTCGGGACGCTCGGGTCGCTCGCTGGCCCGCACCAGGGGGTTGAATCCGAGGAGGGTGCCTGTTTCTCCATCGTAGAGTCCCGAGGACCGGATGTGCCCCTTGCCGTCCGAGGCCAGCGCGTCGAAGATCGCTGGCTTACCCCAGGACCCGTAGAATCCCAGGAAGGGTACGGACAGGTCGGGCTGACCCTCGGTACGCGAGGTAAAGCGCACGAAGCCGTCCAGGAAGGTGCCCGAGGGGGTGTTCTCGGCGGCGTGGGCCGCGAAGTCGGCGCCCGGCGTCACGTCAACGCCGACGGAGGCCTCCCCGCCCGCGGGGACGGTCACGCTCGCGCCCTCCCCCGCCGACGAGGCGGCGCCGCTGAACGTAATGTCCACGCCATGGCCTCGCCAATCCGAGGAGTGCTCAGTGAAGAAGCCGCTGTCGACGATCTCCGAGAGCGCCTGGGAGCTCAACTCGTAGGTCGCGGGGGCAGAGCCCAGATTGTGCAGGGTGACATCAAAGTGCCAGCCATCAGTCCCATCCCCCAGGTCCGCCTTGGGTCGGGACGGCTCGGGAGCACCCTTCACGGTCGGGTACACGGACGAGGTCGTGGCCGCGTGGGCGTTGACCAGGCCAGCGCCCTGCTTGCGAGGAGAGTAGTAGGCGCCGGTGGCTTGCTCCGGGTCGATCAAGGGGCGCGCGGTGCCCATGATGAGGTTCTGGACGACGTCAACCTTCTCGCGCGCACTCATCGAGGCGAAGAGCGGATCGGACTGGACGCGCTGGAGGACGATCGCGTCGATGCCCGACATCTGCGGGGTCGCCATGGAAGTGCCGGACGAGTGTTCGTAGTCGCCGCCGGGGACTGAGGAGAGGATGTTGCCGCCGGGCGCGGCGATCTCAGGCTTGAGCCGCAGGTCGGGAGACACTCCCCACGAGGAAAAGTCATTCATCCAGTAGGAGCTGGTGGGCTCCAGGACCTTGCCCTCGACGAGGGTGAGGTGATGGTCGGCGGCCTCGACCATGGCCTGCGCACTCGCCTGGGAAATGAAGGCGGCGGGGACGTCGAGGGTTGACAGGTTCATGATGAGGAGCGCGTCGCCGGGCTCATTGTCATACACGAGGATCGCCGCGGGTTTAAGCGGCGCAATGTTGTCGAATTTCTCCTGGAAATCCAGGGTTCCACGGGAGACCATCACGATCTTGTCGGCCAGTCCCTCCGGGTATTTCGCCGCCAGGGCGGCCGCGTCCTCGGCCGAACCGAAACCCGCCTCCACGTACTCGTAGTCTCCGGGGGCCAAGTCGCCAAGACTCGCGACGCTCTCGCCCTCGAAGCCGCGCGCGCTCTGGTAGGCGACGTCACGACCGGCTGCTGAAAACGCCGAGTATGACGTGCCATTTTCCACCGAGGCCACAGCCACGACCGAGGGGTAGGAGGCAGGCTCGCACAGGACCGAGGTGTCTGGGTCCGAGGCGTAGGGCTCGTTCTTGCCCGAGAGATTGCCGTACCCGGCGGAATACTCGTTGCCCGCGGCGGCGTTCACGCTCACCCCGGCGTCTCGCAGGTTCTTGTAGACGCTCGCGTACACCGAGTCGGCCTCGTTATCCATACCGCCCGTCTGCCCGAGCGACAGGTTCACGACGTCGGGGCGCAGCACGGCCATATCATCCAGTGCGGCAAGCAGCGCCGAGTCGGGGTACTCGCCGCTCTGGCTTCTCGAGACCTTCGCGACGATCACCTGCGCGTCGGGGGCGGTGCCCATAATCTTGTCGGCGTTGCCCGCGGCAATGCCCGCGACGTGCGTCCCGTGGGTGCCGGACTCGTCGGGGGACGGCGAAGCGTCCGCGTCTCTATCAGCGTAGTCGTAGGCGAAGGGGAACTTCTCGGAGACGTACGTACCATCCTTGCCGTCCCCCAGTTGGGGAAGTAAGGCGGCCACCTTGTCTGCGTCGAGGGCTGGAGTCCCGCTCAAGGCACCGCTAAAGGCGGGGTGAGTCATGTCGACTCCGGTGTCGATGATTGCGATGACTGTCCCCTCCCCCTTCTGTGCGACCCGGTCGGTGCGCATCATGACCTGGGAGCTGAGGTTGTCGGGGTCCTGGCTGGCGATCCTCGACGTTCGGACGCCACCTGCGGCATCGGCGCCCACCGTGTCGCGCACACGCGTCTCGCGCTCGATGAACGCCGCTGCGACGCCGGGGACCGCGCGGATGGCATCCAGCGATCCGGCGGGGGCCTTGAGCGCGACGCCCTGTAGGGCATGGTGGTACTCGCGCTCCACCTGGAGCGAGGCCTCCGGGAAGGCGGCGGTCACGGCCTCGTTCACGGAGGCCAGGGTGGCCTCGCGGTCAGCCCCCGCCTCCAGGCTGACGACGATGCCGGTGACGAGGTTCGGGTCCTGCTCACTGCCCGCTCGCACGGGTTCGGCAAGCACGCTCTCCCCATTCTTCGAGGTCAGCGCGGTATCGGCGTCGCCCACCGGCAGGGTCGAGGCCGTGGCTGCCCGTGCGGTCAGCGCCGGGGAAGCGGCGGGTTGGGAGGCGAGTATCGGCGAAGCGAGCGACGAGGGACTCGCGACCGCGAGCGCGCACGCGCCGACACACGCCAGGAGGACAGCTGATTTCTTCATTGACATGGTGCACTCCTATGCGTTTGTGAGGGGCCGACTCATCGCGCAGAGACACTGAACTATGTCGGCCACCACATTCACCATATCGCAGGAACACGCATGACAAGCCGTGTTTGGGTTACTTCATCTGACCAATTGTTCGCCTTGTCCAATACAGGCAAACGTGCGCTTCACTCGCCTCATGCGGCCCACCCACCCGAGGGCCGCGCATACGTGTGGGCCCGGGACGCTCGCGGTGAGCGGTCCCGGGCCCAGGCCTCGTGAGTCAGAAGCAACCGACCAGCGTTAACGCTGCCAGACTCCCGACTCATCGAAGGTGTAGACGCGACCATTGATCGTGTGCGTGCCGGTGAACATGGCACCATCCGGCCCCAGGTAGTACCAGGAACCACCCAGGTTCACCCAGCCAGTCACCATCGCGCCCGAGGCGTTCAGGTAGTACCAGGAACCACCGTCGGCCACCCAGCCGATCGCCATGACCCCGTTGGCGTGCAGGTAATACCAGGAGCCGCCCTCAGCCAGCCAGCCGGTAGCCATGACCTTCGTAGCGGGGTCAAGGTAGTACCAGTAGCCACCGTCGCGCACCCAGCCACCCACGAGGGCACCCTCGGAATCGGCATACACCCACGATCCATCGGCGCGCTTAAGGAAGCCAGTCATCATGTAGCCGGACGGCCCGAACTGGTAGTCCACGCCATTAATCGTGAACCAGCCAGCCTTCAGGTAGTCGGTCCCATTCGCGCACACGTACCACCAGCCCACAGCATCCTTGGCCCAGTGACCCCCCTCGGGGCTGGTGCACGGCAACGTGACGCCGGGGTTGTCGGTCGGCAGGTCCACCACGCGAGCCTCGGAGTGGTTGAGCCCGTAGTCCCACGCCAGCAGATACGGGTGGGCGATGACGGAGCCGGTGCCGCCCTGGTCGGTCCATGCCTGCGAGATGTCGGACATGGGGATCTCGAACTCGTAGCGGTACCTGCCGTCGTCGCCCTTGACACCGTCGGTGTCAGAGAAGACATGGCGGTAGAACCACAGGCCGTCGGCCGGGTCGTGCAGGTCGATGCCGGCCACGGGCTTGTTATCGGTGACCGTGACGAGCAGGCGGGCGTTGCCGCCCTCCTCCGTGTACTCCAGGTTGGCGACCTCGGGGGCGGTCGTGTCGATGCTGAAGTTGTACGAGATCGACTGCTCGGCCTGCGAGGGGCCGTCGTTGTGCGCAGAGAGCGTCAGCGTGTAGTCGCCGTCGGGCAGGTTCTTGTACGCGTCGGAGCGCAGGTCCAGGGTCGTGGGCTCGTGGCCGTCCTCGACCCAGGTCATCTTGCCGGTGCTGGGGTTGACGCCGGACTTCCAGGCCTGGTGTGTCACGTACGAGGCGACAGATTCACCGGCGGCGTTCGCGTACACGGTGTTGAGCGTGTGGACGCTGCGCAGGGTGCCCGTGCGCGGTTCGAGGACCGTGGGAGCACCCGAGGCCTCGGCGCGGGAGAGGACGTAGCGGTCAGCCTTGGGCGTGCCGGTGCGCGCGTCGGCCTTGACCAGGGGGTTGTATCCCAGCTGCTGGCCCGTGGTGCCGTTGTAGATGCCCGAGGCCAGGGTGTGCGCTCCCCCGTCGGAGGCGAGGGCGTCGAAGATGGGGGCCTTGCCCCAGTCGCCGTAGAAGCCCATGTAGGGCACGGTCAGGTCGGGCTGAGACGCGGTCTTCGAGGTGAGGCGCACGAAGCCGTCGAGGAACGTGCCGTTGGGCGCATTCTGCGCGACGTAGGAGTCGAAGGCGGCGCGAGGCGTGACGTCCACGCCCACGGTTGCCTCGCCCGAGGCGGGGACGGTGATGGTCGCGCCTTCGCCGGTGCCGCTCACGGCCGCGCCGGAGTAGGCGATGTCCACGCCCTTGCCTCGCCAGTCGGAGGAGTGGCCGGTGAAGAACCCATCTTCAACGATCTCGGAGAGCGCCTGCGTGTTCAGGGCGTAGGTGGCCTCGACGCCGGAGAGGTTGTGGAGGGTGACGTCGAAGTGCCATCCCTTGGTCCCATCCCCCAGGTCGGCCTTGGGTCGGGAGGACTCGGGGGCGCCCTTCACGGTCGGGTACACGGACGAGGTCGTGGCAGCCAGGACGTTCGTCAAACCCGAGCCCTGCTTGCGCGGGGAGTACGGGTCGCCGGTGTCCTGGAGCGGGTCGGCGATGGGAGCGGCCGTACCCATGATGAGGTTCTGGACGACGTCAACCTTCTCGCGTGCACTCATCGAAGCGAACAGCGGATCGGACTGGACGCGCTGCAGGACGACCGCGCTCACGCCCGCCATCTGCGGGGTCGCCATCGACGTGCCGGACATGAACTCGTAGGTGCCTCCGGGCACCGAGGAGTAGATGTTGCCGCCGGGTGCGGCGACCTCGGGCTTGAGGCGCAGGTCGGGGGTGACGCCCCAGGAGGAGAAGCTCGACATGGAGTACTTCGAGCTGGGGGCGACGACCTTGCCGGGGGCGACGCTCAGGTGATGGTCGGCGGCGGCCAGCATGGCCTCGCCGTCCGCCTGCGAAATGAATGCGGCGGGCACGCCGTTCGTCGCCAGGCTCATGACGACGAGGGAGTCACCGGGAACGTTGTTGTAGACGATGAAGCCGGCGGGCTTGGAGCCTGCGATGTTGTCGAACTTGGTCTGGAAGGTGAGGGAGCCTCGCTTGACCAGCACGATCTTTCCGGCCAGGCCCTCGGGGTACTTGGCCTTGAGCGCGGCGCCGTCCTCGGCCGAACCGATGCCGCCGTCGACATATTCGAAGGGGCCGCCGGTCAGATCGGACAGGTCGGGCATCTTCTGACCGTCAGCGCCACCGGCCCGCTGGAAGGGAATGTCGCGGTCGCCGACGGTGAACGCGCTGTGCGCCAGCGAGTTATCGACGGAGGCGACGGAGACCACGGAGGAGTAGGTCGCTGGCTCGCACTGGGTGGAGGAGTCCGGGTCGGACGCGAAGGGCAGGTTTTTGCCGGAGGTATTGCCGTATCCGGCCGTGTAGTGGTTGCCGGCTGCCGCGTTGACGGTCACGCCCACGTCCTGCAGGCTCTTGAAGACGGTCGCGTAGACCGAGTCGGCCTCGTTGTCCATGCCTCCGAGCTGGCCGAGCGACAGGTTGATGACGTCGGGGTGCAGGATCACCATGTCGTCGAGTGCGGCGAGCAGCCCGGAATCGGTGATGTCGCCCTCGACGCTGCGCGCGACCTTGGCGACGATGATCTGCGCGTCGGGCGCGATGCCGACGATTTCGCCCGCGTTGGCCGCGGTGATGCCGGCGACGTGCGTGCCGTGCGATCCGGCTTGTCCGGTCGGCGAGGCGTCCGGGTCGTTATCCGCGTAGTCGTAGGCGAAGGGGAACTTCTCCGACACGTAGGTGCCGGTCTTGCCGTCGCCCAGCTTGGGGGTCAGGGACGCCACCTTGTCCGCCGAGAGCGCGGGGGTCCCCCCGAGGGCGCCCGCGAACGCCGGATGCGTCATGTCCACGCCCGTGTCGATGACGGCGATGACCTTCCCGTCGCCCTTCTGGGTGATCTGGTCGGCGTGCATCATCAGCTGGGCGCTAAGGTTGGCGGGGTCCTGGGTTGAGGTACGGGCGGAGTTCGTCGCTCCCTCGCCAGCGACCTGGTCGTCGGCATCATCGACGCGGGTCTCGCGATCAAGGAAGGCGGCCTTGACGCCGCTCGCCGCGCGGATCGCGTCGAGAGAGCCGGCGGGGGCCTTGAGCGCGAAGCCCCGCAGGGCGTTGCCGTACTCGCGTTCCACCTGGGCGGAGGTTCCGGGGAAGGCGCCGGCCACGGCCTCGTTGATGGAGGCGAGGGAGGCGGCGCGGTCTGCACCGTCATTGAGTTGGACGATGATGCTCACGACGGCGGCCGAGTCGGCCTCGTCGGTCGCCTGGGCCTGATCGGCCTGGCTGGTCTGTCCGCTCTTCGAGGTCAGCGCGGTGTCGATGTCGCCCACGGGTAGGGACGAGGCAGTGGCCCCCTGGTTACCCTGGGCGGGAGTCGGCGGCGCTGCGAGGGACGCCGGACCGGTGACGGCCAGCGCGCAGGCACCGACGAGCGCGAGAAGCGCCGTTGGTTTCTTCATTGTCATGTGCGTAACTCCAATGTGTCGACAGTGGCCGTCCCTAGGGGCGGAAGGGCTCCGCCGTGTCGGCCGCCACACCCAACATACCTCACGCAAGCCATGTGACAAACTTTGTCCCACATTGGGAAACAATTGACAATTATTTTACCGACAAACTATGAAGAGGCCCGGGAGCGTCACCATCGCAACGCTCCCGGGCCTCGACAATCAGTCCGTCCGGGTCTGAGGCGGTCAGGTCACCCGACCCACGCACCGTTCATGTCAAAGACGTAGGTGCGTCCGTTGATCGTGTGCGTGCCCGTCAGCATCGCTCCCGAGTAGGACAGGTAGTACCAGGAGTCGCCCACCTTCACCCAGCCGGTGGCCATCGCCCCGGAGGCCTTCAGGTAGTACCAGGAACCATCCACCTGCACCCAGCCGATCGCCATGACGCCGTTGGCGTGCAGGTAATACCGGGACCCGCCGTCGGACAGCCAGCCGGTACGCATGACCTTCGTCGCGGGATCCATGTAGTACCAGTAGGGGCCACCGTAGGCGCCGTCGCGCACCCAGCCGCCCACGAGGGCACCCTCAGAGTCGGCGTACACCCACTCGCCGTTGGCGCGATGGAGGAAACCGGTCACCATGTAGCCGGTGGGGCCGAACTGGTAGTCCACGCCATTGATCGTGAACCAGCCGCCCTTGAGGTAGTCGGTGCCGCCCGCGCACTGGTACCACCAGCCGATGGAGTCACGCACCCAGTGGCCGCCCTCGGGGTTGGTGCAGGGCGCGACGACGCCCGGGTTGTCGGTGTGCAGGTCAACAGTGACGGCCTCGGAGTGGTTGAGGCCGTAGTCCCACGCGAGGATGTACGGGTGAGAGATGAGCTCCTCGGTGGAACCCTGCTCCTGCCAGCCCAGGGCGATGTCACCCAGGGACACGGACATGTACACGTGGTACCTGCCGTCGGCTCCCAACTGGTCGCTATCGTTATCGGCGACGTAGCGGTAGAACCACATGCCGGAGCGCGGGTCGTGCATGGTGACGCCGGCGATGGGCGAATCGTCGCTCACGTCAATGCTGACGTCGGGGCCACCGAAGTCGCCCTCATGGTACACGACCCTTTCCACGACCGGGGGCGTCGTATCGACGCGGAAGTCGTAGGAGATGGATTGCTCGGTCTGCGAGGGCCCGTCGTTGTGCGCGGCGATCGTCAGCTTGTAGTTACCGTCGGGCAGGTCCTTGAACTCGTCGGACGTCAGGTCCAGGAACCTCGGTGCATGCTCCTGCTCCACCGGGCTGATCGCTCCGGAGGAGGGGTTCAGCATCGACTTCCAGTTCTGATGGGACTCGTAGGAGGCGACGACCTCGCCGGCCCCGTTGGTGTAGGTGGTCGTCATCGTGTGGACGCTGCGCAGCGTTCCCGTCTTGGGGTAGATGGCGTTGGGAGCATAGAGCGCGTCGGAGCGGGAGATGACGTACTTGGAGGCGTTGGGGCGCCCGCTGCGCTCGCTATCCTTCGCCAGGGGGTTGTAGCCGAGGGGGTTTCCGCCGTCGGTGGCACTGATCGACGAGGCCAGGATGTGTCCGTCGCCATCGGAGGCAAGAGAATCGAAGATCGCGGGCTTGCCCCAGTCACCGTAGAAGCCCAGGTAGGGCACGGTCAGGTCGGCCTGCCCCTGGGTACGCGAGGTGAAGCGCACGAAGCCCTCAAGGAAGGTGCCGGAGGGGGCGTTGTCGCTCACGTAGCGAGCGAACTCGCTACCGGGCGTCACGTCGACGCCGACGGTGGCCTCGCCCGAGGCCGGGACGGTGACGGTCGCGCTCTCGCCGGTGCCGCGCACGGCCGCGCCGGAGTAGGAGATCGCCACGCCACGGCCTCGCCAGTCGGAGGAGTGGCCGGTGAAGAACCCGCCCTCAACGTTCTCGGAGAGCGCCTGCGAGTTCATCTCGTAGGTCGCCGCCACGCCGGAGAGGTTGTGGAGGGTGACGTCGAAGTGCCAGCCCGTCGTGCCGTCGCCGAGGTCCGCCTTGGGGCGGGAGGGATCGGCGGCGCCCACGACGGATGGGTACACGGACGAGGTCGTGGCCGCCAGGACGTTCACCAGGCCCGCTCCCTGCTTGCGCGGGGAGTAGTAGGCGCCGGTGTCCTGGAGGGGGTCGACGACGGGGGTCGCCGTGCCCATAAGGAGGTTCTGGACGACGTCAGACTTGTGACGCGCGTCCATCGAGGCGAACAGCGGGTCGGACTGGACGCGCTGCAGGACGAGCGCGCTGGCGCCCGTCAGCTGCGGGGTCGCCATCGACGTGCCGGACATGAACCCGTAGGAGTCCTCGGGCAGCGAGGAGTAAATGTTGCCGCCGGGCGCGGTCACCTCGGGCTTGAGGCGCAGGTCCGGGGACACGCCCCACGAGGAGAAGTCTGACATCGAGTAGGGGGCGTTCGACCTGACCGTCAGGCCCTCGACGAGGGTCAGGTGGTGGTCGGCGGCGGCCAGCATGGCCTGCCCGTCCGCCTGGGAGATGAAGGCGGCGGGAACCTCAAGCGTCGTCAGGCTCATGACGTTGAGCGCGTCGCCGGGGACGTTGTTGTAGACGAGGATCGCCGCGGGCTTGAGCGAGGTCAGGTTGTCGATCTTCTCCTGGAAGGTCATCTGACCGCGCGAGACGAGAACAATCTTCCCGTCCATGCCCTGCGGGTACTTCGAGCGCAGGGCTGCGACGTCTTCCCGAGTACCGAACCCACCGTCGACGTATTCGTAGTCGCCGGGGGGCATCTCGGCGATCTGAGGAATCTCCCCTCCGCCCTCTCCACGCGCACGCTGGTAGGCGATATTCTTACCGGCCGCGGTGAAGGCGTTGACGGACAGGAGGTTGTCGAGCGAGGCCACGGACAGCGTGGGGCTGTACGTGGCGGGCTCACCCAGGGTCGAGGAGTCGGGGTCGGAGGCATAGGGCAGGTTCTTACCGGAGGCGTTGCCGTATCCGGAGGAGAAGGCGTTACCGGCGGCCACGTCGACGATGATGCCCTTGTCCTGCAGCGTCTCGAAAACGCCCGCGTAGAGGCTGTCGGCCGCGTTATCCATGCCGGCGTCCTGGCCGAGCGACAGGTTCACGACGTCGGGGTGCAGGATCACCATGTCGTCGAGGGCGGCCAGCAGCGCGGAGTCCAACATGCCGCCGCCGTCCTTTTCGACCTTCGCGACGATGACCTGCGCGTCGGGGGCCACGCCCATGATCTCGCCGGCGTTGGCCGCGGCGATGCCGGCGACGTGCGTCCCGTGAGGCTCCAGGGGCGAGGCGTCGTTATCCTCGTCCGCGTAGTCGTAGGCGAAGGGGAACTTCTCGTTGACGTAGACGCCGTCCTTGCCGTCGCCCAGCTTGGGGGTCAGGGACGCCACCTTGTCCACCGAGAGCGCGGGCGTCCCAGACAGGGTGCCCGCGAAGGCGGGGTGCGTCATGTCGACGCCCGTGTCGATGATGGCGACAACCTTACCCTGCCCCCTCTGGGACACCTGGTCGGCGTGCATGATGACCTGGGCGCTGAGGTTGTCGGGGTTCTGGTCGGCCAGGCGCGTAGCCTGGAAGCCACCCTCAGCATCGACTCCCGCCACATCGCTGACGTGGGTCTCACGGTCGATGAACGCACCCTGAACGCCGCTGGCCGCGCGGATCGCGTCAAGAGAGCCGGCGGGGGCCTTGAGCGCGACACCCGAGAAGGTGTTTGAGTACTCGCGCGTCACTTCGGCGGAGGCGCCCGGAAAAGCCCCGGCCACGGCCTCGTTAATCGAAGCGAGGGAGGCCGCGTGGTCGGCGCCGTCCTGAAGGCGAACGATGATGCCGACGACGCGCGCCGGATCCTCCTCGGAGGACGCTTGGGACGAAGAGGAGCCCAGCGTTTCGCCGCTCTTCGAGGTCAGCGCGGTGCTCTCGTCGCCCACGGGCAGGACGGGGGCGGCGGGCGTGGCTGCCTGGGGGGAGGCGGGGCCCGGGTCGGCCTGGGGGGCTGGCGCCTGCGGCGACGCGAGGGACGCCGGGGCTGCGATCGCGAGCGCGCACGCGCCAGCGAGCGCGAGCAGCGCCACCGGTTTCTTCGATGTCATCTACGTAACTCCAATGTGTTGACTCAGTGCCGATGGGACAGCGAAGCGAACTTCGACCTATCGGTTATCACACGGTACAACACTTGGGACCCCTCCGGCACGGGCCGCCAATGGATGGAAAGGAACCACCGACGAGGACGGGGCCCGGGATCGCTCGCAAAGAAACGTTCCCGGGCCCAGGCCTCGTGACTTAGAAGCAACCGGCCGGCGTTAGCGCTGCCAGGCTCCCGACTCGTCGAAGACGTAGGTACGACCGTTGATAACTTGCGTTCCGGTCAGCATCGCGCCGGACGGGGCCAGGTAATACCAGGTACCCCTGTCCTTGACCCACCCGGTCGCCATCCGTCCGGAGGCGTTCAGGAAGTACCAGGTACCGCCGTCCTCGACCCAGCCGATCGCCATCGCGCCGGAGCCCGTCAGGTAGTACCAGGAGCCACCGTTGGCCAGCCAGCCGGTGGCCATGACCTTCGTGGCGGGGTCGAGGAAGTACCACTGACCGCCGTCGCGCACCCAGCCGCTCACGAGGGCGCCCTCGGAATCGGCGTACACCCACTCCCCGCTGGCACGCTTGAGGAAACCGGTCATCATGTAGCCGGACGGCCCGAACTGGTAGTCGCGGCCGTTGATGGTGAACCAGTCGGCCTTCAGGTACGTCTGGCCGTCGGCGCACACGTACCACCAGCCCACGGCATCCTTGGCCCAGTGACCGCCCTCGGGGCTCACGCACGGGCTGGGCGTGCCCGGGTTGCCGCTCAGCAGGTTGATCGGGAAGACCTCGGAGGGGTTCAAGCCGTAATCCCACGCGAGGATGTACGGGTTGGCGATGACGTCGCCCGTGCCGCCCTGATCGGTCCACGCCTGCTGGATCACGCTCATCGGAATCTCCACGTGGTACGTGTAGCGACCGTCGGCGCCGACGCTGCCCTCGTCCTCGGTGAAGACGTGGCGGTAGAACCACAGGCCGTCGGCCGGATCGTGCAGGTCGACCGCCGCCAGCGGCGAGTCATCGGTGACGTCGAAGGTGACGACGAAGCCCTCATCCTTTCCGGAGTACACCAGCTCGGAAATGACGGGCGCCGCGGTGTCGAGACGGAAATCGTAGGAGATCGACTGCTCGGTGCGCGACGGGCCGTCGTTGTGCGCGAAGAGCGTCAGCTTGTACGCGCCGTCGGGCATGCGCGCGAACTTCTCCGCGTTCGCGTCGAAGGCCGTGGAGTCATGGTAGGCCTCGACCCACGTGTTCTCCTCGGTGCTGGTCAGGTAGATGGACTTCCAGTTCCGGTGGTTGGTCACCGAGAAGACTGTCTCCCCGGCCTCGTTCGTGTAGGTGCTGGTGAGCGCGTGGACGCTGCGCAGCGTGCCCGTGCGGGGTTCGAGGACCGTCGGGGCGCCCGAGGCCGCAGACCGCGAGATCACGTAGCGCTGCGGGTTGGGCTTTCCAGTGCGGTCGGCTACCTTGATGAGGGGGTTGTACCCGAGGGAGTCCCCGGTGGAACCGTTGACGATCTCCGAGGCCCGGGTGTGCGCCCCGCCCGTCGAGGCGAGCGCGTCGAAGATGGGGGCCTTGCCCCAGTCGCCGTAGAAGCCCAGGTAGGGCACGGCCAGGTCGGGCTGACCATCGGTCTTCGACGCGAAGCGCACGAAGCCGTCCAGGAACGTGCCGTTGGGCGTGTTGTCCGCGACGTAGGAGGCGAACTCGGAGCCGGGCATGACGTCGACGCCGACGGTGGCCTCGCCTAAGGCCGGCACCGTGACAGTCGCGCCCTCAGCCGAGGCCGATGCCGCGCCGGAGTACGTGACCTCCACGCCACGGCCTCGCCAATCCGAGGAGTGCTCCGTGAAGAACCCGCCGTCAACGATCTCAGACAGGGCCTGGGAGCTCAGCTCGTAGGTCGCGGGCGCCGCGCCGAGGTTGTGGAGCGTGACATCGAAGTGCCAGCCCGTCGTGCCATCCCCCAGGTCTGCCTTGGGGCGGGAGGGCTCGGCGGCGCCCGCCACGGTCGGGTACACGGACGAGGTCGTGGCAGCCAGGGCGTCGACGAGGCCCGCACCCTGCTTGCGCGGGGAGTACAGGGCCCCCGAGGTCTGGGCCGCGTCTGTCAGGGGCCGCGCGGTTCCCATGATGAGGTTCTGGACGACGTCAGCCTTGTCGCGAGCGCTCATCGAGGCGAAGAGCGGGTCGGACTGGACGCGCTGCAGGACGATCGCGCTGATGCCCGCCATCTGCGGGGTCGCCATCGAGGTGCCCGACGTCTGCTCGTACGCACCGTTCGGTATAGCGGAGAAAACGTTGCCACCGGGCGCCGCGATCTCCGGCTTGAGGCGCAGGTCGGGGGACACGCCCCACGAGGAGAACTCCGAGGCCTCGTAGGTGGTGGACTGGGGCAGGACCTGACCCTCGGCGATGGTCAGGTGGTGGTCGGAGGCAGCCAGCATGGCCTGCCCGTCCGCCTGGGAGATGAACGCGGCGGGCACGTCCTGGGTCGTCAGATTCATGATGATGAGCGAGCCGACCGAGACGTTGTTGTAGACGAGGACGCCCGCCGGGTGCAGGTCGTAGAGGTTCTCGACCTTCTTCTGGTAGGTCATCTTGCCGCGCGAGA
>ERZ773050.376-NODE-376-length-26161-cov-23.176205_pt1 | contig 26161 bp, 24 predicted proteins | sample MGYA00580632_ERZ773050 | MGnify/ENA primary metagenome ERZ773050 (study PRJEB29015, sample SAMEA2738123) | human oral metagenome | biome: human oral; feature: human-associated habitat; material: saliva | place: China | collected 2166 ... | reverse complement strand
AGTACCGGCCTGTCACGCCGGGGGTCGCGGGTTCGAGCCCCGTCCGCCGCGCCATCAAGTTAAAAATAAAAATACCGGTTTTTACCGGTATTTTTTTCGTCTGTACCCTATGCCTTTTTATAAAAAATCAAGCTTTTTAGATAGTATAAACAGGACAGCACAATAAAGCAGACATACGGTTTAAATCCTGAAAGATCATCTACCTCAAGCTGATTCACACCAAACGCTTATTCATCAAATCCCTAAATCATCTTCAAAAATAGACATAAATACTTGCCTCCCATCTTACACAAAGGCCGTCTGAAAACGTCAATACATTTTCAGACGGCCTTATATATTGCACTCCGTTAAGGGAGTGTAAATTACAAACCAAACCCCTTGACAAGTTCCGATTAACCGACTTTTCAAGGGGTCTGAAATGTCAACATTTGCCTACTACACAATTACACCGCAACCTGAAAAAAATCCCGTTGCCTACATCTTCCGCCTGTTTTCCGAGACCTGCGGAACCATCGATTGCTTGGAAACCAGAGCTTTTCCTATCCGCAATCCCAACAATCCCCAAATCACTTATGGCGAAGCCGATTTATACGGTCAATTAAGCGTATCCGCACTGATGGCGGAGGTGCAATCATGAACCGTTCAGCTTCAGCAAGCGCGGAACGCGCTATTCCTTGTCTAAATAGTAACAACTGCATTGACGTAAAAAATACCAATGTAATCAAGGAAAAGCAAAAACCCGCAAACATAGAAAAATTCCTGCCGAACACAGCAAAACCCGAATTCAACGAATTTTCCACCTCACACAAGAAATCCGCCGCCGCCCTTGAGATGAATGTACGCCAGTTTATCGAAGTTTTCGGAATTGAAAAGGTTGGATTCCTTACCCTTACATTTGCCGACGACGTACAAGACGTCAAAGAGGCAAGCCGCCGCTTTCACAGCCTGCGCACGAACTTTCTTAAAAAGCATTTCGAACACTATGTCTGCGTATACGAGCGCATGAAAAGCGGTCGTATTCACTTCCATCTTATCGTCAACACCCGCGAAGACATCCGCCGCGGTCTGAATTTCCAACAAATTCAAGCTCGTAACTATACAAGCGCAAATAAAAATCTGCGTCAGCTTTGGCAAGTCCTCCGTGAAAACATGGAAAAGTACGGATTCGGACGATCCGAACTACTGCCCGTCAAAACCAACAGCAAAGGACTTGCCCGCTACGTCGGCAAATATATCGCCAAACACATTGATAGCCGTCTGCCTGAAGACAAAGGCTATCGTCTGATTCGTACCACCATAGAAAAAAAACAGTTGTGGAAGATTGCGAACAGCAATTTTTCGTTTGTATCCGCAGGTTCGCGCCAGTGGCGCGAGAAGCTGCAAAAGTGGGTTATCTGCATTGAACCCCTTTTACAGGCACATGCCGAGCTTTTCTACGAAAGAAAGCCCAAAAAGATTACAGAGGACAATTACAACGCCGTCCTATCAGCCCTTTTAAGCCCGAAATGGGCGTTTTATAACCGAGAAACCATCATCAATATGTAGCGAAACCCGTAACCGTTGATTTTGGTTCGGGGGCGGGATGGGCGCGAAACCGCACTTGCGAAGCAAGGCGAACGGCGCAAGCCGTGTGTGAGCGCCCCTCCCGTCCCGCCCCCGAACCGTTGAATACCAGCAACCCAGACCTTAAAGAAAGGAAACATCATGTCTCAAGAAACCGAACGCAAACAAGGTATTTTCGTCATTGCCGCATTTGACCGTATGTTCACACGCGAACGCAAAAACCAAGACGGCACATTCAGCAAGACCCACTATGTCGGTCTGATTATCCGTTCAGACACAGAAACCCGCCTTTGCGAAGTTAGAACAAAACATCCCGAAAAGTACGAGCAGTACAAACCGCAGCAAATCGTCTCCATGCAAGTATTTCCCCGTGCATTTAAAGACAACATCTACTATTCGGACGAAGCATAAACCAGTTTCAGGGGTTCGGCGGTGTCCCCTGAATTGACCCCGAAACACCGTCACAACCATTTTTTTAACTCCATAAAGGAAAAAATCATGAATATCATGAAACTGAAAACCGCAGCGCGTAACGCCGCTGCAACCGTATCAGTAGCCGTAATGTCTGCTCCCGTTTGGGCTGAAGGCACACCGTTGGATGCCGCAAAAACCGAAATCGCCAGCCTGAAAGCAGGCATTGTAGACCTTGGCGGCGTGATTCTCGGCATCGCCGTTGCAATTGTAACCATTGGCGTACTTAAACGCGCAGTATCCAAAGCCTAAGGAAACGACATGGGTTATCAAGTCGGAAGAATCTGCTACGGCACAGAAGCCGAAGCAATCAACAGCGTGATGACCCAAGTCGTACCGACCATAGACAAAGACGGGGTGTTACATCACCCCGTTTTTAACGGCAGGACTTGGACATACAAACAGCAGGGGCATGAATACCCCGTAAAACCCACATTTCCCCAATGCGACCCAAACGAATACACAAACGCAGGCAGAGAAATAGGAATATCCATGTTAGGCGCGTTTGTCGTCGTTTGGATTATCCGCGCAGTAATTTCAACCCTAAAAATACTGAAAGAAAGAGATGAAGAATAATGCTCCCCGAAATTTTATTTTTAATTGCCGCCGCCCCCTACCTGTTCTGCTGCTGGGCGTTGTCGTTACTGATGCTCAAGTAATGGCAGATGTACCGGCTCCCCCGCCAAAGCCCCCCGTAAACCACCAAAATGCAGGCTTTCCGTCTGCCCAAAAACTTGAGCAGATGGGATACAACAGAGAGACAGGCGTCTGGAAAGTACAAACAAACCCAACAGGCAAACCGACAGTAAGCAGCGGCGGCGGCCAAATCACCGGAACGCAGGGGCAGCGCGTAACCGTCACAGACGGATACGGCAACAATGCCACGGTTAATACGCAGGTAAATCAGCGCGTAAATACGGGTAGGGTTGAGATGGCGATTGGTGGCACACTTGCAGGATTATCAGCAGCTGGCGGAGCTATTGGTTCTGACTATGCAGCTTGGGCATATAGAGATATTAAAGCAGGAGACTGGGGCGATGCTGCTAGAAATTCAGTTGGCGCGTTGTTATCAGGTCTAGCGTCGTTAGATATAACTGGACTTGGCAACGGTATTAATAATTTTTTAGATAAAACAGGTCTTAGAAACAACTCAAGCGGACAACAATTAGGCCAAATAGCTGCTCAACAACAAGCCGCCCAAGCCCAAGCAGAAAAATCAGGCAACTATCAAAAAGCATTAGGCCACGCCGCAGCAGCCAAAGCCGCAAAAGCAGCAGCAGCACAGCAACAAAAAAAAGAAAATTTAGAAAAACAAGAAAAATCTGGAAAAAATGTTGTACTTGTTAGATTTCATGAATGGGGTGGAGGAGAAGCTGACATTGTTGAGTGGAAAAGCTATGAAACATCTTCTGGTGCTTCAACACAAGACGTAGGAAATTTTCATTTATACGATTTAAGATCTAGTATTTCTTATAAATATTCGGACGATTTAACGATTACATATAGTCCAAGATTTACAGGTAAATATGGCCGGTTCTTTGGTATGAGTATTTATCCCAATAGTGATTTAAACCGTCAAAATTTTATAAATAATAATGGTTCAGTTGATATTAATACATTCCAACTAACACAAAAAGAAATGTTAGATATCCTCAAACGCATGCTTGAGAATAATCAGACAAACCATGCCGAATTAATGAACCAGCTCGCCAAAATGGGCAACGTCGTACCCAGTTCCACAACATCGACAGATTTCACACCGGCTACGGCTACTACTGCCCCTTATACTCCTTCAGGCTCGAATACACCGCAGCAGACCCAAGTCACGATAAACAAAGACGGAAGCGTAACAACAAGCGTTACTCCACGCCCCGACCTCGTGCCGAACAGTCCGCAAGCTCCGACCCGCTCCCCCTTGATACCCAACAACCCCAGCACCCCAAACACACCCACAAGCCCCACCAGTCCGACCACACCAACGACACCAACGACACCGACTAGTCCAAACAACCCAAGCACACCTGTCACACCCGATAATCAGACCGTGCCAAACAAGCCAAAAGAAGACCAACCACCGCAGGAAAATACAGCCTATGAAGACCCCGACATACCCACCAAAACCGTAGATTTAGACTTTAAACCAGCCGATATATTTTCAGTTGACGGCGTATGCCCCGAACCTAGAAGCGTAGATTTCGGCATGTTCGGGCAACATGAATTTTCATATGACCCCCTATGCGATTTTGCCCGAAAAATAAGGCCGATTTTGATACTTATCACAATCGTATCCTGCTCCTTTTTCGTTTACTCATCACTGAAAGATTAAAATGAATATCGGGAACATCATAACCGCCGTACTGATGACCGTAGCAGGCAGACTAATCGCAGCGTTTGGTCTGTCATTTGTAACCTACGTAGGCCTAAACGAAGTACAGAGCCGTATAGTTGCGGCCATTGCCGAAAACCTGAACAGCATACCTAAAGAAGCCTTGCAAATCGCCTATATCGCAGGCTTGGGCGTAGTGCTTAACTGGATAATCGGCGCATTTGCATTTGTCATTTCCACAAAAAGCCTGACCAAACTGGCCGCAGGCATATCAAAAAAATAGAGAGAACAAGCCATGTTATATCTGTTCACAGGCGTACCCGGCTCGGGCAAAACCCTAAACGTCGTTTCCATGCTCGCCAAACGTCCCGACCTGAAAAACCGCCCCTTGTTTATAGATGGGATTCCAGACCTTCAAATTCCACATGAACAAATCCCCGAGGGCGAAAGCATCCAAACTTGGCCGAAGTGGGCACCGACAGGCGCAATCATCGTGGTTGACGAATGCCAGCGAATATTTAGGCCGCGCCCCAGCGGATCAAAAGTACCTGATTATGTTTCAGAGCTTGAAACACACCGCCATCGCGGCCTAGACTTCTTTTTTATTACCCAGCACCCAAGATTGATTGATGCGAATTTAAGAAGTCTGATAGAGCATCACACCCACGTAAGCAAGACCGAACTAGGCGTAAGGCGCAAATTGGAATGGAGTACGGGCGGAGCGAAGAATCCAGAAAGCAGAGCAGACGTAAGAGACGCACTCAAAAGCGTGTACAAGCTCGATAAAAGCGTGTACGGCCTATACAAATCAGCCGAAGAACACACCAAAATCAAAACAGGCCGCAGCAAAGTCTTTTACCTGATTCCTGTCATACTTTTGATGATAATCGGCGGCCTTTGGGGCTTTTATGACTTTTGGGGAGACTTCAAAAAAGCCACACCGCCCCCAACAGCGCAGCAGGAAGTTGCCGCGCCAGCGGCAAGCCCCGAAACGGGCGGCACGGTGGGGGCGCAAGCCCAAAACGGGACGCACGGGACGGGGCAATACCCCGAAGCGCAGCCAACGCCCGAGCCGCCGCAGCAGCGGCCACACCTGACCGAAGACGACTACAAGCCAGCCATAGACGGCCAACCCCACACCGCGCCGATATACGACCAATTCAACAAAGCCGTAAAGACCATGCCCTATCCAGTCGCTTGCGTCAAAAACGCAAACCGCTGTACCTGCTACACAGACCAAGGAACAGCGATAAAAGGCTTCAGTAAAACCCAATGTCTTGAGTTCGTAGAGAACGGCATATACAATCCGTATAAAGCAGCAGCGGCCACACCGCCACCGACGGCAGCGGCAGAGCCGAAAGAGAGCGGCGGCCAAGTGCTGACGATGGGCGGAGAGAGTCCGCAAAATCTGATGTATGATGGGTACAAAGAAAAAGCGTTAAGCAATCAGGGGGCAAAAGTAGGGATATGAATTGTTTATTATCATTCTTTCTGGGTATTGTTGTAGCAACGGCCTATGAACGTAAAGGCTGGAAAGGTTTAATTGGCATGCGATGGCCTTTTAAAATTGCCCTTTTATTAGTTGTAACGCTTGGGATATTTCTAATAACCCAAAACCCCTAAACCCCCACCCACCTAACCACAAGTCAGGGGGAGGACGTCCGAAAAGATTTGTAAAGACAGCTTTATCGTCTTTATAAATCTTTTTGGATACCCCTTGACGCTCTGCACGCCCAAAAACGCTATTAGCAAGGGTTGGTGCGGTTTTTTGCGCCAACCCCTGCCACGTGGCGAACGCCCTCGGAGAGCAGGTTTGGACAGCGTCCAACAAGTTCAGACCCAACCCCCTATTGTTTTAAAAATAGAACAATAAGGGGTTTGGCCTCATGACCCAAACCGCCGCCCGCGACTTCCCAAGTACGGCAAGGCCGCAAAGGCCGTAAAAAAGACTGAAGCGCGGGCGATTCCCTACCCAAGTTTGTACACTATCTAGGGCAATAATAGCCCGTATTCATAAGGCAAAAAATCATGAACCTAGGGATAGACGTTTCAAAAAACACGTTAGATTGCTGTCTGATTTCAGACGGCATTTTTTTTGAACGGCAGTTTAAAAACAACAGAGCAGGATTTGAGCAGCTCAAAGCATGGCTGAAAGAGAGCGGAGCAACGAACGCCCTACATTGCTGCTGCGAAGCAACAGGCAAATACTACGAAGCCGCCGCCGACTACTTGGCCGAGAGCTACGTTATGAGCGTGGAGAACCCACGCAAGATAAAAGGCTATGGCAACGCCAAACTGCAACGGTCAAAAACCGACCGACTGGACGCAAGGCTAATCGCACAATACTGCCGTGATATGAAGCCGCGAGCGTGGAAAAAGCCCAGCGAAGCACAAACCCAACTCAAAGAACTCAACCAATACCGACAACGGCTGAAAGCCCAAAAAGCAGCCGAACAAACAAAACTACATACCGCGCCCGACTACCTCGCCCCACTCATCGAAGACACCATCAGACACCTACAAAAGCAGATTAAGGCCGTTCAGGAAAAAATCGGCCAATTCCACCAAGACCACCCCGATTACAAAGCAAACAGAAACCGTCTTAAGACCATCACAGGCGTAGGCGACCACGCCGCCGACACCCTGTTAACCGTATTGGCCGAACAAGACCGATTTGAAAACCAGCGTCAATTTACCGCCTATCTCGGACTAGACCCCAAACAATTCAAATCAGGCACGAGCGTTAAAGGCCGAGAGCGTATCTCAAAAGTCGGCAGTAGTCGGCTACGAACTGCCCTGTATATGCCCGCCATGCACGCCTACCGCAGCCGAACCTTTGCCCCTTTTGTGAGCCGTCTGAAAGCCAACGGCAAAAGGCCGAAGCAAATCATAGTTGCACTAATGCGCAAATTGGCCGTCATCGCCTACAACCTGATAAAGACAGGGAAAGACTTTGAGACGGAAAGATATAAATGAAAAATTAAACCGGGCTTTCGCCGGCGATTTTTAATTTACTGAAAAATAAATAAAAAAATAAAACGTAAAACCATTTAATATCAAACAAAACACCCTGAACAAATCAGGGTGCGTATTGTTTCAACTTTAAGAAATGTAAAGTTTATTGACTGTGCAATACACTATCTTTTTTAGCTTATCAAGCCTGATACCTAATCATGCAGGAAGCCTTAGCATCAATCCAATGTTCGCCACCGGGCTGAACAATTTTAGACACCAGCTTATCCAAGTCGCGTAAATAATCGGTCGATTTTTGGCTATTAATAATGACGACAACCAGCAACGGCTTTTCGCCCAACCAATACCCTGCCAGTGCGCGGACATCTTTAAGCGTACCGGTTTTGAGGCGCAGGTTTTCACCGGGCTGTTTCAAGCGTGTTTTAAGCGTGCCGTCTTTACCGGCAATCGGCAGCGTACTGATAAACTCGTTTTTAAACGGGCTGAAGTAGGCTTTTTCCAACATTTGCGCCATCATGCGCGCATTGAGCCGTTCTACGCGGGACAGACCTGAGCCATTTTCCAACACCAGCCCTTCCGTATTGATACCGGCAACCGCCAGCTCGCTTTTTACGATAGACGCGGCCTTAGTCTGCGCCAGCTTGTAATCAGACATGTTTCCGGCAAATTTAAGGAAAACCGAACGGGCAATCAGATTATTGGAATGCTTGTTCATATCGGTGAGGATATCGGTAAGCGGTTTGGATAGATGACTTGCCAACACATGCGCATCATGAGGCGCGACACCTGTCATCAGGCCGTCTGAAACCGTGCCGTCTTGTTGACGCCATTGGTTCACAAAACTTTTGCCGACATATTCTTTCATGCTGTACATATTCAGATACAGCCCTTGACCCAAGCAGCTTTCCGGCAGCTTGCCCGATACGGTCAGCGTATTGTTTTTATAGGAAGTCTTCATGTGGTTTTTTAAAACACCGCACTTCCCTTCTTTATTCTCAAGCGTCAATTTGTTTTGAATGTTCAGATTCGGCAGCGGCGGATTGGTACGGATGACCAAGCTTCCGTCCTCTTCTTTTTCAGCACGGAATTCAACGGTTTTATACGCCAACATATTGGGATCAGGCGGCGTCATAAAGCTTTCGGCAGAATCGGAAGCAAAATCATCCGGATTCTTCACATCGCCCCACAGGCTGCGGTCGAGTATCAGATGTCCGTCAATATGGCGTATGCCCTTATCGCGCATCTGTTGCTGCATTTGCACCAAATCATGCTGATCAAACACAGGATCGCCGCTCCCCACCCAATACACGTTGCCTTTCAACGTATCGCCTTTGATTGAGCCGTTGGTTTTAAACTCCGTTTTCCAACGATAATCGCCGCCCAGCATACGAAACGCGGTAAACGCCGTTACCAGCTTCATGGTCGAAGCAGGATTGCGCAATTCATCGGCACGGTGTTCGGCAATCACTTTGCCGCTGTCCAATTCCTGCACATAAACAGAAATCTCATTTTCAGGAATACGCCCGAAATCCAAAGCCCATGACGGACAAACCGCCATCATCAGGCTGATTGATAAAATACTTTTCAACTTCATTGTGTTACAAAAATCTTATAAATTCTTACAAGGTACTTAGGCCGTCTGCACGTTTCAGACGGCCTTTTATTTATTTCTGATGCGCTTTCAAACGCAAAGCAAACATGACGACCACAACACCAACACCCAAAGCGCAACCCATCGCCAAATGGATACCGTCCAGCATTGCCTGTTGCGGCATATCTGCGCTGGAAAGTTTCTCGCCGATATTGGTCGCACCGACGAAAAACGCCGCGCCGATGGCACCGGCAATCGGGTTGATGGTGGTCAGAATCGCCGCACCGTGCGGATTGAGCGTTTTCGGCAACGCGTTCAGACCATGGGTTTCGCCGGTTACACAAGCAGACACGGAAAGCGCCAACAACGTAAACATCGCTGTCAACATCACCACTTGCGTATCAATCCGTAAAAACAGCCACAATACCGCCAGCGACACCACCAGCATCACTGTTGCAGGCAAGACGACAAAACGTCCGCCCTTTTTATCCAACAATTTGCCGAACAAAGGCGCGGCAACTGCTTGGGCAATACTCGCAGGCATCAGTATCAGGCCGGTTGCCGTACCGGTCAGCATCAACACTTGCTGCGTGTACATCGGCACCATCAGCTCCAAACCCAAGAACAGGAATATCGCACCGGCCAAAATCACAACGCAATATCTGAACTGTTTGTATTCAAACGCACGAAGGTTCAACAACGGCGTAGCCAAACGAAATTGACGGTGCGCAAACCAGCCCACCAGCACAATGGAGGCAGCAAAGAGCAGGATAAATTCCACCAACGGCATATGGGCAAAATTACTGCTCGCATAAACCAGCCCGCCAAAACCCACAATTGACAACACGGCCGACAACATATCGATTTTCGGACGGCTGATGTTACTCAAATTGACCGTCAAATATTTGCCCACCAGCACCATCGCCGCCAACATAAACGGCGCGGTAAAGCCGAACAGCACGCGCCAATGCGTATGGTCGATGATGATGCCCGACAGCGTCGGCCCCATTGCAGGCGCGGCGGTAAACATCATGGTAATGACGCCCATCGCCGTTCCGCGCTTGTTGGGCGGGAAAATCGACAACACGCCGTTAAACAGAAGCGGGACAAAAAACGCGGCAGACACTGCCTGCACCATACGCCCGACTACCAATACGCCAAACGTCGGTGCAAACGCGCAAATCAGCGAGCCTGCTAAAAACGTTGCCTGCGTAAACAGCACCATTTTGCGCGTTTCAAACCATTGAATCACGCCTGCCGTAATCGGTGTAAACGCGCCCATCACCAGCAAAAAACCTGTCGTCAGCCATTGGACCGTGGTCTTATCGACACCGAAATCCTTCATAATCGGCGTGAGCGCGACATTCAACAGCGTATCGTTGAGATAGCCGAAAAATGCGCCGATGAATAAGGTAGCGACAATGGTTTTAGCAGGAAAGTCGGGATTGTCGGCATAGTATTCGTGTGCCGTTTCGCCCTCTTGCGAATCAGAAGCGTGCATAATAATTTGAAATATCAGCAAAACCGTTATTTTAGCATAAACCGTTTTGACAGGCCGTCTGAACCCTTGACCGCTTCCCCAGATAGCACTAAAATTTAGAATTGTTTTCATTTTTATTATTAAACAGGAGAAAAACATGTCAAAGAAAGTCAGCATCTTGGTCGGCAGTCTGCGTAAAGGCTCGTTTGCACGAAAAATCGCACAAAACGTCATTTCCATGTTCCCCGAAGGCTACGAAGCGCAAATCGTCGAAATCGGCCATTTGCCTTTATACAACTTCGACTACGACGATCCTGCCGTTACCGACTTCCCTACTCCGTCCAGCTATACCGAGTTCCGCGAAACCATCAAAGCCTCTGCCGGCGTATTGTTCGTGACTTCCGAAAACAACCGCACCGTCCCGGCCTGCCTGAAAAACGCCATCGACATCGGCTCTAAACCCAATGCCGATGTTGCCTGGAAAAAAACACCTGCCGGCATCATCAGCCATTCTGTCGGCAAAATGGGCGGCTATAGCGCGCAAAAAAATCTGCGCCTTGCCCTTTCGTATTTCGATATGCCGCTGACCGGCCAACCGGAAGTGTTCCTCGGCAACTCGCCTACCCTGTTTGACGACAACGGCCAGCTCATCGAATCTGCACGCGGATTTGTTCAAGGCTATATCGACCAATTGGTTGCCTTGATTGAGAAAAACCCTAAATAATCGGGATTGAAGCATACAGGCCGTCTGAAAACCGAATTTCAGACGGCCTCATCTTTTGCAAAAAATCAGTTTTTCAATAGTTCCTAAATTTTTACTAATTGAGTGCAGTTATAATCACTATCCACCCATCCTCCGGAGAACTTCCATGCGCGTATTATTGGTTGAAGACGATGCCATGATTGCCCAAGCCGTCAGTGCCAACCTGAAAGACACCGGCTACGCTGTCGATTGGGTCAGCCGCGGTTCGGAAGTTGCCGCAGCAGTGGCGGCACAGGCATACGATTTGCTGCTCTTGGATTTGGGTTTGCCTGGCAAAGACGGTTTGGACGTATTGGCGCAAATCCGCAACGGCGACTGTACCGTTCCCGTCTTAATCGTGACCGCACGCGACGATTTGCACAGCCGGCTCAACGGCCTGGACGGCGGCGCAGACGACTACATCGTCAAACCCTTCGACATGGCTGAACTGCAAGCCCGTATGCGCGCCGTATTGCGCCGACACGGCGGACAGGCGCAAACGCTGCTGAGCAACGGCATCATCACGCTCAACCCTTCCACCCATCAGGCAGAAGTGGTCGGGCAGGAACAGGCCATCATGCTCAGCAACAAAGAATTTGCCGTCCTCCAAGCCCTGCTGCTGCGTCCGGGCATGATTCTGTCGCGCAGCGATTTGGAAGACAAAATTTACGGCTGGGGCGAAGAAGTCGAAAGCAACGCCGTTGACTTCCTGATTCACGCCTTACGCAAAAAACTCGGCAAAGAAGCGATTCAAAACGTCCGCGGGGTCGGCTGGCTGGTTGCACAAAACAACCAGGCCGTCTGAAAAACCACAACAATATCAATACACAAACCATGCAACGCCTTATCCACACCATCAAACAATCCCTGCAAGTTAAGATCAGCCTCGCCCTGATCTGCATGCTCCTGCCCCTCTCCATTCTTGCAGGCATATTTTCATATTACGATACTTATCACGAGACCCAAGAGGTTCAAGACGACCTGTTGCGCCAAGTCGCGAACTATCTCGACCCGAGCGATGCCGATGACGAGAATCACTCGCTCGACAACGACAACAAGATTTCCGTTCAATTTCCCAATACGCCCAACCCCATTGTCAGCCTGCCTGAGCAGATTTCAGACGGCCTGCACACCATTCAGGCCGATGACGACGACGATTACTACCGCGTTTATACCCGTAATACCAAGCAAGGCCGCATCGCCGTCATGCAGGAAAGCGACTACCGCGAAGAGCTGGCCGAAATGGCCGCCGTGCAGAGCATCCTCCCCATGCTCCTCGCCCTGCCCCTGATTATCCTGCTCACCGTCTGGATTACCCATCGCGCCATGCGTTCCGTCAAAACCCTGTCCAACGATTTGGAACAGCGCCAAATCAACGACCTCTCGCCGATAGACACGCAAGACATTCCCAGCGAAATTCAAGGCTTTGTCGTCGCCATCAACAACCTGTTGCAACGTACCGACGAAAACGTCCGCCAACAGCAACGCTTTATCGCCGATGCCGCACACGAATTGCGCAGCCCCATGACCGCCCTCTCCCTTCAGGCAGAGCGGCTCAACAATATGCAGCTGTCCGCCGAAGCGCGCGAGCAGTCCGCCCTGTTGCAACAAAGCATACAGCGCAACCGCCACCTGCTCGAGCAGCTCCTTTCCCTCGCACGCGCCCAAGCACCCGAAACCCAACGTCCCAAAACCCTGATCAGCCTGCAAAACCAGTTCCGCCGCGTCTTGCAGGAACTCATGCCGCTGGCGCTGGCCAAAGGTCAAGACATCGGCGTTGCCGTTGAAAACGACTGCCAAATCCACGCCGACGACACTGAAATCTACACCCTCATCAAAACCTTTACCGACAACGCCATCCGCTACACCCCTAAAGGCGGCCGCATCGATTTGGGCTTTGATGAAACCGCCGAATACCTCAACATTTGGGTGGAAGACGACGGCCCCGGTATTCCCCCAAGCGAACGCCAACGCGTTATCGACCCATTCTACCGCATTCTCGGCACCGAACAACAAGGCACCGGCTTGGGGCTTTCCATCGCAAACACCATTGTCAAACGCCATCAAGGCCGTCTGAAACTGGCCGACAGCCGACGCTTTGACAGCGGCTTGTTGATTATCGCCGAGTTGGATAAAAAGACGCTTTAAATGATTGACCCGCCCAAATTGGTTTATCTAACTTTAAGCCGATGAATCAAAACGCTTAAAAAACCAAAGGCCGTCTGAAAATGACTTTCAGACGGCCTTTTTATATTTTAAAGCAAACCTCATTCATTCCTCACAAATACGGCTGCAAGGTTTGGCGGAGGATTTCCATATCAGTAATTTCGGTAATATTGGCTTTGCCCAAGTATTCCAAACCGACAAAACGCATGATGCCGCTGCTGACTTTTTTGTCATGGCTCATGTGTTCAACCCATTTTTCAAAGGAGAAAACAGGCGGCGCAGACGGGAGGGAGGCGGCTTCCATTAAAGCGGCAATGCGGTCGGTATCGGCTTGTCGGGTTTTGCCCAAAATTTGCGACAACCGGGAAGCGAGGACGCAACCGGCGGCAACAGCTTCGCCGTGCAGCCATACGCCATAACCCATTTCGGCTTCGATGGCATGGCCGAAAGTGTGGCCGAGATTAAGCCATGCGCGGATGCCCTGCTCGGTTTCGTCTTGGGCAACAATATCGGCCTTCATTTTGCAGCAATGGTAAACGGCTTCCGCCATTTTTTCTTGGTGTTGCGCCATCAGGTCGGCCATGTTTTCTTCCAACCAAGCAAAAAATTCGGCATCGCCCAATGCGCCATATTTGATGACTTCGGCCATGCCTGCGGAAAGTTCGCGTTGCGGCAGCGTTTGCAGGGCGGTCAAATCGGCCAGCACGACTTGCGGCTGGTAGAACGCGCCAATCATGTTTTTACCGAGCGGATGGTTGATGGCAGTTTTACCGCCGACTGAGGAATCGACCTGGCTGAGCAATGTGGTCGGCACTTGGATAAAAGGTGCACCACGCTGATAAGTTGCCGCGGCAAAGCCGACCATATCGCCTATCACGCCGCCGCCCAAAGCGATTAAAGTAGTTTTGCGCTCGGCACGGTTTTGCATCAAGCCATCGTAAATCAGGTTGAGCGTCTGCCAGTTTTTATATTCTTCGCCGTCGGGAAGGATAATGCTGAAATGCGGTACACTCAGTCTGTCTAAGGCCGTCTGAAGCTGTTTGAGATAAAGCGGCGCAACGGTTTCGTTGGTAATGATGGCTGCTTTTTTGCCTAAATAGGGCTGAAGTAGCGTATCGGCCTGCTCAATCAGTTTATGCCCGATAAAGATGGGGTATTGATGGGACGGGGTTTGGACAGTCAGTGTGCGCATAGTATTCCTTTGCAAAGCGTATTTATTCGCCTAAAGCCTGTATCAGGCGTTTGAGCGTTTTGTGACAGCTGTCGGATTCAATGACAAGATGGGCGGTTTGACGGTACAGCGTATCGCGTTGGTCATACAGCTCTTGCAGTTTGCCCAAAGGATTGGCAACTTGCAACAGCGGCCGGTTACTGTCGTAACGGGTACGCTCCAGCAAGGTTTCGGGGCTGGCATGCAGATAAACAACCGTGCCGTTTTGACGCAAAATCTGTCTGTTTTCACTGCGCAATACGGAGCCGCCACCGGTCGATAAAACGATGTTGCGCCGGGAAGCGAGCTTCTTCAGCATATTGGTCTCGCGGTTACGGAAGCCTTCCTCCCCTTCCATCTCAAAAATGGTCGGAATGGTTACGCCTGAAGAAGTGCATATTTCGTAATCGCTGTCGTAAAACGGGCATTCAAACATTTGGGCAAGCTGCTTGCCCAAAGTGGTTTTGCCCGCGCCCATCAGCCCGATTAAAATTAAATTGCCGTTGATTTTTTCCATGAGGGTCATTTTATACGATATGGTGGTTTCGTGGAAAAGTTCGTCGTTTTTCAGACGGCCTTTTCATCTCAGGCCGTCTGAAAACCAAAACAGGCATACCTTTGCAGATATGCCTGTGTGTCATTTTAAAAATCAGTAACGCAAATTGTTACCCACATTATCCATAATGCGCGGCGTGATGAAGATCAACAGCTCACGGCGGTTTTCACGTTTGCCGCGTGATTTGAACAGATTGCCGACAACAGGGATATCGCCCAAAACAGGTACTTTGTTCACTGCATTGGTGCTTTCTTCTTCGTAAATACCACCGACAATCAGCGTGCCGCCATCTTCAACCATAGCCTGGGTATTCAAGTGTTTAGTGTTGATACACTTGGTTGTCAGAGAATCTACGGTACAGTCGATCGGTGTATCGCGATTAATCTTCACAGTCATGATGATTTGACCATCAGGCGTAATGTTCGGCGTTACGGTCAAGCCCAAAACGGCTTTCTTGAAGGTAATCGAAGTCGCACCGCTGGAAGAAGCCTCTTGGTAAGGAATTTCCGTACCGGATTCAATTTTGGCTTCTTTGCGGTCTTGTGTCAGCACACGCGGATTGGAAATGGTTTTGCTCTTACCTTGTTCTTCAGACGCGCTGATTTCCAAGCCCAATGCGCCGGACGAGAACGCACGCACCAGCGCAATGCTGTTGACTGCGGCTGCGGTCGGCAGACTGACGTTCGGATCCAAAGTCCATGTGCGGTAGCCTACGTCGCCACGGTTAAACGAGGCATTGGTATTGTAGTTGGTTTGTGCATTGCTCCAGTTACTGCCCCATGCGTTACGGCCACTTGCACCACCGGAACCGAATTTAACGCCCAAGTTGCGGAAGAAGGTATCTTCTGCTTCGACAATGCGCGCTTCCACCATCACTTGACGGGTCGGAACGTCCAATTCATCAATCAGTTTGCGGAATTTCTCAATCACGCCGCGGTTGTCGGTTACGATCAGCGTATTGGTGGCCGGATCAATTAAGGCGCTGCCCCGGTTGCTCAACAGAGTATTGCGGGTATTGGAATTATTGCTGTCGTATTCTTCCAAACGTAGAATTTTGCGGAATTCTTCCACGTTTTTGTATTTCAACTGGAAGGTTTGAGAATACAGCGGACCCAATTCGGCAATCTCTTTTTCAGCCTGCAAGAAGGCTTTGTCTTTTGCCAACAATTCATCGCGAGGCGCAATATTAATGATGTTGCCTTGACGGCGCATATCCAAATTACGCGCCTGCATAACCAAGTCTAAAGCCTGATCCCAAGGTACATCTTTCAGGGACAAAGTCATGGTGCCTTTGACGGTATCGCTGGCAACAATATTCACGCCGGATTCTTTCGCCAAAATCTGCAAGATGGTACGAACTTCTACATCTTGGAAATCCAAAGAAATTTTACGGCCTTTGAACGATTTGTTTGCATTTTGGTTCAAGCCGCCGGATTCGGTATTGGCGGCTTTAGGCGATACTTCAAATACAAAACGGCCGGAAGAAGCTTTGGTATTGATGTCCCAATTCGCATTATTGTTGCGGATAATGAGCTGGGTAGAATTGCCGATACGTTTGAGCGTAACGTTTTGTACAGGGGTATTGAAGTCAGCCACATCCAAACTGCGTTGCGCTTGTGTCGGCAGCGTATGATTTTTCAATGTCACAACCACGCGGTCGCGCTGCTGTTTAATGTCCGGCTGTCCGCTGAAACCTGGGGCGGACAATTCAATAATGCCGGAATTGCGTGCGCCTTTGCGAAAATCGATATTGGCTGCTGAAACGGCTTGATAAGTCTGAGCAGAACGCGCGGTAGACGGCGTAGCCGCACGTTCATTTGCAACGGCCGCATTGGTTTGATCAGTAGATTCGTTTACAAATACCCAAACTTCGTTGCCGCGAATTTCGGTATTGTATTGGCTGATTTTGTTCAAGCCCAAAACCACGCGTGCGCGGTCATTGTTTTGTGCCGCAGTAATTTGATTCAGCAATGGGTCGGCATATTCCAAAACAGGCTGAGGCAAACGGATATTGGTATTGGCAAAATCCAATGCGATACGCGCCGGAGTAGATGTTACAAAACCATGAGGTGTGGTGACGTCTTTGTCAAAACGGATTTTGATGATTTTTTGGTTGTCAGGCAAAGTGGAAACGTTGATATCGGTAATATTGCCTGCAAAGGCCGTCTGAACAGCGAGGGCAATGCTGAAGCCGGCAAATAATTTTGTCATGTGCTTGGTTTTCATAATCGAGTGAGACCCCTAAATTAATTTGAATTCGAACTATCTGAGCTATTGGAAGAATCCGCCTCTTTACTGCTCAATGGCAATTCGGCCTTCCGGTACACCCAGTTGCCGTAGCTGTCTTCAACTTGCTCGGTCAGGATAATTTTATCTTCGGTAATACTTTGGATTCTGCCGTAATTCTGACCGATGTAGTTTCCGGGATAAACGGTATAAACATGGTCGTTGACCTTGATAAATCCGGAAACTTTGCCGCCGCTTTGCAGCGTTCCGACGAAGGCCATGTTTTCCAAACTGAAGGCTTCCAATGTTTCTTTCGGACGGTTCACATCCGGCGCATTGCCGCCTTTAGGGGCAGTGTCCAAACGACGTGAATCAAACGCATTCATGCCTTTAAAGTTCGGAGGGCTATACGGCTTAGGCAATGTAACCGTCGGCTCTTCAAACGGAATAATCTTGGATTTTGCTTCCTGACGGGTTTGCGTCATCCATTGAGTCAAATCTTCATAGCTTTGCGTACAGGCTGCCAAGGGAAGAAGACTTAAGAGTAAGATGATTTTTTTCATGATTTCCCTATTCTTTTATTTTTGCTCATTCTCGGCAGGTTTGCCTTCTTCTTGTGCCTGTTGCGCAGCCAGTTCGGCAGCAATCTCTTCGGCCGGACGTGCTTTGTAAGTCGTTGCAATCGCACTCAATGTCAACTCGCCTTTATTGCCTTTGCCTTCTTTGTCTTCGCCTGCGTTCACGAGTTTCAAAGAATCTAAAGTAATAATGCGCGACAAATCGCCTACATCACGGGTAAATTGGCTGATCTGTGAGTATTTGCCTGTGATGGAAATCTGATACGGCAGTTTTTGAATCGGACCATCGTTTTCAGGTTGGAGCGGCGCAACGCTGTCCAAACGCAATCCGTTGGTTGAACCTGCCTGATGCAGCTCTTGAATCAGGTTCGGAATTTCCGCGTCGGTCGGCAGTTGTTTCAACAAAACATCAAATGCAGAACGGATTGAAGCCAATTCTGCTTTCAAATTGTTCAAGCTTGCCGCCTGAATGCTTTTACGCGTAAAGGTTTCCTTCAGCTCTTCTTCTTTGGCTTCCTGCGTATTCAGGGTTTCAATCTGATCTTTAAATACACCGACATAGCCCAAAGCCAACATACCGACAATCAATAAACCTGCCAGCAAAAGTTTTGAAGGCATATTGAGCAGGTACAAGTTTTGTACGTCCAATTGTTTCAGGTTTTTAGATACCATTATTGAGCCTCCGGAGCAGGTTCTGCCACAGGTTCGGCCGTTTCACCGCTGCTTTGGGCAGTCGGTGCAGGAGCCGGCGTATTCACTTGGTTGATTGAAGATTTCAAAGTAAATTCTTGGTAGTTATCTACTTTTTTAATGCTCAACAATTCAGGTTGCAAGAAAATACCTGTACTTGGCAGGGAGCGCATCATCACGGCGATTTTATTGTCGCTGATGGCATGGCCGCTGATTTTATAGCTGGTCGGGCTTTCCGCTTCCAACGCAGTCAAATAAGTATTATCGGGCGTAAGCGCATTCAAAGAATCAAGGATATAGGCCGCTTGATAGCGTTTTTCCTGTAACTCTTCAACTTTCAGTTTTTTGGCTAAGAAGGCTTCTTTTTCTTGCTGAAGTTTATCGATTTCGCCCAATTCTCTATCAAGTCTGTCGATTTCGGTTTGCAGGAAGTTGTTGCGGCCCTCTTGATTGCTGATGGCGCTGTCAATACCGAGATAGGTAGCGGCCGCCAAGCCCAAACCCACCGCAAAAGCACCAAGCATCAATATTTTGAATTGCTGCTGCTTGCGCTGTTTAATCTCTTCCCGATACGGAAGAAGGTTGATTCTGGTTAATTCGATCATGTTCTCAAAGTCCCCTTAATGCCAATCCGAACGCCAAAGTCAGTGACGGCGCATCAATTTGAAACTGCGGCAATTCTACTTTTGCACTGCGTTCCACATATGAAATCGGATGCAGGTATTCTGTTGCCGTATTGGTTTGCGAGAAAATGCTTTCCGCCAAACCTGCCTGCTGCGCAGTAAAGCCGGTCAACAGGATGTGTTTGATATTGGAGAAAGAATCAGTGGCCTGCGTGGTATAGTAAAATTGCAGAACACGCTGAACTTCTTGCGCAACCTGCACATTAAAACGGTCGGCAATCTGAGACTGGTAGTCGGAAGGCTTGTTTTGGGAAGCCATCATTTGAGCGGCTTTTTCTTCCGTTACCTGATAAGTACGCTGAATCAGCTGATTGAGCTGCTCTGTGCTGACCGGTGTTTCTTGTTTATAGAGAATGCGGCCGTTTTGCAGAATCAGGGCATACATTTGCGTCGCATGAATGCCGAACACGGCAACTTTTTCCTCCGCCATTTCGGGAGCATGCGTATTCATCCAATATACGAAGGCATTGCGTTGCGCCAGCAAGTCCAAATCCAAAGCGGACAAAGGCAAGCCCGCATTTTCAAACATTTCAATGCGTGGCTCGACATCGTCTTTTTTGGCTGCAACAGCTAAAACATGCTGACCCGAACCGACTTCTTCGACTTGAAAGTCGTAGTTCATTTCTTCAATAGGCGCAAATTGGCCGACTTCCGCCTCGACAAACTCTTCCAAGTCCAAATCGGTATCACGCGGGTTGTAAATAATTTGCTCGACTGTCGCCAAATTTTGTGGCACAGCCGCAACAATATTTTTGCAAGAACTGCGTAATTGTGTGTAAGTATGTTGGATGTAAGTAGCAAGCTGATCGTAGTCTTGAATTTTGTTGCCTTTGACAATATTTTTAGGCAATTTGGTAATAACGTATTTTTCCAGCTGAATTTGGTTTAAACTACGGCCTGTCAGTTGTACCATCTTAATGGCATGTTGGCTGATGTCGACGCCGATGGCAGAGCGGTTGTTCAATCCGCTAGAAGCCTTGCCTGTTTTGGTATCTTTCGTGCTTTTAAATAAGCGCATGATTTGACTTCCCTGTATCATTTTAGGAGTGAGTAACTGTTTCGTTATCCGTAAAGGACTTCTTATTCTTTACACAGTATTGACTGTGGCTGATAGAAATCGTTTCCCATTTTACTTTATTTATCGCCATTAATGGCAAAATTATTACTTAGTCATGATTAAAAAGATTATAACGACCTGCATAGGTCTCTTATTAGGACTGGCTCTTTTTGGTGTAGGTCTGATTGCAATTGCAATTTTGGTAACCTACCCAAAACTACCGTCTTTGGACTCTTTACAACACTACAAACCAAAAATGCCGCTGACGATTTATTCTTCAGACGGCCAAGTCATTGGCGTTTACGGCGAACAACGGCGTGAATTTACCAAAATCGGCAACTTCCCGAAAATTTTGAAAGACGCCGTGATTGCCGCCGAAGACAAACGCTTCTATGATCACTGGGGCGTGGACGTTTGGGGCGTGGCGCGTGCCGCAATCGGCAACGTCATGGCCGGCGGCGTTCAATCCGGTGCCAGTACGATTACGCAACAGGTTGCCAAAAACTTCTACCTGAGCAGCGAGCGTTCGTTCACCCGTAAGTTCAACGAAGCCCTGCTGGCCTACAAAATCGAGCAGTCTTTGAGCAAAGACAAGATTTTGGAGCTGTACTTCAACCAAATCTATTTGGGTCAACGTGCTTATGGTTTTGCCTCCGCTGCCCAAATTTATTTCAATAAAAATGTTAACGAATTAACATTGGCCGAAGCCGCCATGTTGGCCGGCTTGCCTAAAGCACCTTCCGCCTACAATCCGATTGTAAACCCTGAGCGTGCCAAACTGCGTCAGACTTATATTCTGAACAATATGCTGGAAGAAGGCATGATCACCCTGCAGCAACGCGATCAGGCTTTGAAAGAAGAGTTGCATTACGAGCGTTTTGTACAAAACATTGATCAAAGCGCCCTGTATGTTGCCGAAATGGTGCGTCAAGAACTGTTTGAAAAATACGGCGAAGATGCTTATACACAAGGCTTCAAGGTATATACCACCGTCGATACCGCACACCAGCGCGTGGCTACCGAAGCCCTACGTAAAGTTCTGCGCAACTTCGACCGCGGCAGCAGCTACCGCGGTGCGGAAAACTACATTGACCTGAGCAAAAGCGACAACGTAGAAGAAACCGTCAGCCAATATCTTTCTACACTTTACACCGTCGATAAAATGATTCCGGCGGTTGTATTGGAAGCCTCACGCAAAGGTGTACAGATTCAGTTGCCAAGCGGCCGTAAAGTGACACTGAACAGCCACGCTTTAGGCTTTGCCGCCCGTGCCGTCAACAACGAAAAAATGGGCGAAGACCGTATCCGTCGCGGCTCTGTCATTCGCGTTAAAGGCAGCGGCGATACTTTTACCGTCGTTCAAGAGCCTTTGCTGCAAGGTGCATTGGTGTCTTTAGATGCGAAAACCGGTGCAGTCCGTGCATTGGTCGGCGGCTATGATTACCACAGCAAAACCTTCAACCGTGCAACTCAAGCCATGCGCCAACCCGGCTCGACGTTCAAACCGTTCGTTTATTCCGCCGCTTTGGCAAAAGGCATGACTGCTTCCACCATGATTAACGATGCGCCAATCTCCCTGCCGGGCAAAGGTGCAAACGGTAAAGCGTGGAACCCGAAAAACGCTGACGGCCGCTATGCCGGTTACATCACACTGCGCCAGGCTTTGACCGCGTCGAAAAACATGGTGTCCATCCGTATCCTGATGTCTATCGGTATCGGCTACGCGCAACAATACATCCAACGCTTCGGCTTCAAGCCGTCTGAAATCCCTGCCAGCCTGTCTATGGCTTTGGGTACGGGCGAAACCACGCCGTTGCGTATTGCAGAAGGTTACAGCGTCTTTGCCAACGGCGGTTACAAAGTATCTGCCCACGTCATTGACAAAATCTACGACAGCCAAGGCCGTCTGAAGGCGCAAATGCAACCTTTGGTAGCCGGTGAAAATGCACCTCAAGCCATTGACCCGCGCAACGCCTACATCATGTACAAAATCATGCAGGACGTTGTCCGTGTCGGTACCGCACGCGGTGCAGCCGCACTCGGCCGCTCCGACATCGCCGGTAAAACCGGTACCACCAACGACAACAAAGACGCATGGTTTGTCGGCTTCAACCCTAGCATTGTGACTGCCGTCTATATCGGCTTTGACAAACCGCGCAGCATGGGTCGTGCAGGCTACGGTGGTACAATCGCCGTACCGGTTTGGCTGGAATACATGCGCTTCGCCTTGAAAGGCACCAGCGTCAAACCGATGAAAGCGCCTGATGGCGTGGTGGCAAACGGCGGCGAAGTGTATATGCGCGAACGCATGACCACCAGCTCCGACCTGGCCTTGGACAACAGCGGCGTTGCCCCGCGTCCTGCCCAACCTGCCCGTCGTGCCGTTCCGAATGAAAACCGCCGCCATGCCGAGAGCAACACTGCGCCAGCCCGCGAAGAATCAGACGAAACCCCAGTTCTGCCAAGCAATACCGGCAACAACAGACAACAACTGGACTCTCTGTTCTAATGTTCTAAAGTAAGGCCGTCTGAAACGTTCAGACGGCCTTTTTTGAGAAAATTCAAAGCAAAACCATGATTGATTTACACTGCCATTCGACCGTTTCAGACGGCATGCTGTCCCCAACCGAAGTTGTCCGACTCGCCCGTCAAAACGGTTGCACCCTGCTCGCCCTGACCGACCACGACCATACCGGCGGACTTGCCGAAGCACGCGCCGAAGCCGATACCCTCGGCCTCCCCTTCGTCAACGGCGTGGAAATATCCGTCACTTGGCGCGGCCGCACCATCCACGTTGTCGGTTTGGACTTTGACGAACACAACGAAACCCTGCAAAACCTGCTTGCCGAAGTCCGCAAAGGCCGTCTGAAACGATTGGAAGCCATTGCAGCCAAACTGGAGAAAAAAGGCATTACAGGCGCGTATGAAGGCGCACTGGCATTGGCCGCCAACAAAGAAATGGCCAGCCGCACCCACATTGCCGAATTCCTCATCCGTGAAGGCCATGTCAAAAATAAACAGCAGGCATTTACCAAATACTTGGGAGACGGCAAATCCTGCTCCGTCAGACACGAATGGGCCACACTGGAAGACTGCGTAGCCGCGATTACAGGCGCAGGCGGCATGGCCATTATCGCCCACCCGATACGCTATGAATTATCCGCCACCGCCAAACGAAACCTGTTTCAAGAATTTAAAAACCTCGGCGGCGCAGGGATTGAAGTACACAGCGGCAACTGCTGTAAAAACGACCGCCTCAACTATGCCCTGCTGGCCGACCGTTTCGACTTTCTCGCCAGCGCAGGCAGCGACTTCCACCGCCCCAACGACTTCAGCGGCGGCATACTCGGCGCCTGTCCCGACTTACCCGAACAATGCCGCCCTGTCTGGAAACACTTTAAGTCCGTCTGAATTTTTCTAAATTTCCAAAACGAAAATACAGCCCCTAGTTTTTAAGCAACCTGTTTCCATTAAATCAAAGTTCAATATTCTTAAAATCAGCGTTTCCATCATAAATCAGGCCGTCTGAAAATACTTTCAGACGGCCTTTTCATGTTTATTTCTGTTTTACCGCAAGTTAAAACGACCTCACCAGCGACAAACCGACTTCGTTTTGTTTGTAGCTGTACAGCCAGTCGGTGTTGCCGTGAACGCGGCGGTGTTTATAGCTGAGGACGGGCTTAAGGCCTGCGAATTTCCAGCGGTCCGCGCCTATACTGAGGCGGTAGGTTTGTTCTTTGTCGCGGCGGCGTTGTTCGAGGACGGCATTCTCTTCGCGGTGGCAGCGGATGCCGAAGGTGGCAGATACGGAGGCGTCGAAGCCTGCTTCAAACATTTTCGCCGCGCCCAGCCGTGCAGAAATTTGGCGATAGCTGTCCACAGGGTCTTTCGTTTTGCGCTGTTGCCAGTCTATGCCGCCGTAGAGCATCAGGTCGCTACGAGGGAAATAAGACAAGGTGTTGTAAACGGAGATGAGGTTGCCGTCGAGCAGGCGGGTTTTGTCCGAATAGGAGAGGTGTTTCCACTCGGCTTCGGTGTTCCACGTCCAGCTGCCTTTGTCGAGGTTCCACTCGCTGCGTACGCCGTAGGCGCGGTTGAGGGTTTTGCTGCCGCTGCCGTTCCATTCGACGAGCGAGGCAAGGGCGAAGGTGTGGCGGTGGTTTTCAAACTGGTAGCCTGCGCTGAGGTTGAGCGTGTGTTCGTTGAAGTCTTTATGGTCGCGGTAGAAGCGGCCGTAGCCGAGCGCGCGGGCGGCAATGCCGTGGTGTCCTTTAACCTGCCAGCGGCGGACGGCGGCGGCTTCGTATTTGATGCCGTTGGCGGAAATGGGTTTGTCGCCTGAAAACTCTTCCCAGCATTCTCCGTCGATTTCGGTTTTACACCACACTTTGCCGCTGCCTTCATTGATGTTGCTGTTGTGGACGGCACCGACGGAAAGACTGCCCTTCCAGCTTTGACGTTGGTTCAAAGCATTTTGGAAATGGGAGATGTTTTCTTTGACGGCTTCGGGCAAGTCTTCGTTTTGAAGGCGTACAAATTCAGAAGAGGCTTCGCGGTTCAGACGGCCTTCAAAAAGCAGGCGTGCGTAATCAAGCCGTCCGCGTATGAAGTCGGGATGACGTTGCAACAGGGTTTCGTATTCTTGTTTGGCGGCTTTCCACTTGCCTTCGCCTCGAGCCAACGAGGCGCGGGCAAATGAAGCGATATCGGGATCGTATTCGCTTTGCTGGGTGTAACGCTCCAGCAGCGGGCGAACGGTTTGCCAATCGCTGCGGTTGACGGCGTTAAACAATGCCTCGCCTTGGTCGGCTTCGGAATCGCTCTCGGCTGTCTGCCCGGTATGCGGAACAGAAATATCGAGATGATATTCGCGCACTTTTTGTTCCTGCTCCTGCATGGTTTGGCGGGTATCCTGCCACAGACGAAGTGTTAGCACAGAATTAGCAGTCCTAAGAATCTCCAATAAGGCGAAAATATTTATTTTTAATTCGATACGACCTGTATTACCTACCCAAAAACGGCAAAGAACATATTGAAACTGCCCGCACGATACACCATAATGACCCTATAAATACCCAAAACAAAGGTTAACGCCATGTGCCAACTGCTCGGCATGAATTGCAACACTCCCACAGACATCATGTTTTCTTTTGAAGGCTTCCGCCGCCGTGGCGGCATTACCGACCACCACGCCGACGGCTTCGGTATCGGCTTTTTCGAAGGCAAAGGCGTGCGCTTGTTTCACGACGACAAGCCCAGCGCCAACTCTCCCGTTGCCGACTTGGTGCGCGCCTATCAGATCAAGTCTGAAAACGTTATCGCCCATATCCGCAAGGCCTCGCAAGGCCAGACCTCGTTGGCGAACACTCATCCCTTCATGCGCGAGATGTGGGGCGAATATTGGCTGTTTGCACACAACGGCCATTTGATTGATTTTTTCCCCGAGCAGGGTGAGTACTACCATGCCGTCGGCACGACCGATTCCGAACGCGCATTCTGCTTTATTCTCAACCGCCTGCGCAGCCGCTTTGCCACCAAACCCGAACCTGAAGTTTTGTTTGATGCCATTGCCGGCCTGACCCATGAAATCCGCCGCTACGGTTTGTTCAACTTTGTGATGTCCAACGGCGACTGCCTGTTTGCCCATGCCAGCACCTTGCTGCACTACATCGTGCGCAAAGCCCCGTTTGGCAAAGCGCGTCTGCTGGACGATGATGTGATGGTCGATTTTTCCACAGTGACCACGCCAAACGACAAGGTCTCCGTCATCGCCACCCTGCCCCTGACGCGTGACGAAACTTGGTCGCAGTTGGCAGTCAATGAATTGGTGATGTTTCAAGACGGCGATA
>ERZ773050.374-NODE-374-length-26190-cov-10.114865_pt1 | contig 26190 bp, 21 predicted proteins | sample MGYA00580632_ERZ773050 | MGnify/ENA primary metagenome ERZ773050 (study PRJEB29015, sample SAMEA2738123) | human oral metagenome | biome: human oral; feature: human-associated habitat; material: saliva | place: China | collected 2166 ... | reverse complement strand
GAAAATAAAAAGAGAAAGAATTAGGAACATGAACGTACAAGAAGAAATTAAAAAACGCCGTACCTTTGCCATCATCTCCCACCCGGATGCTGGTAAAACGACGATTACAGAGCAGTTGCTCTACTTTGGGGGAGAGATTCGGGAAGCTGGTACGGTAAAAGGAAAGAAAACAGGAAACTTTGCCAAGTCTGACTGGATGGATATCGAGAAACAACGTGGAATTTCGGTAACCTCATCTGTCATGCAATTTGATTACGATGGGAAACGCGTCAACATCCTGGATACCCCAGGGCACGAGGACTTCTCAGAAGATACTTACCGGACCTTGATGGCGGTGGATGCTGCTGTCATGGTAGTGGACTCTGCCAAGGGGATTGAGGCCCAAACCAAGAAATTGTTTGAGGTTGTGAAACACCGTGGGATTCCCGTCTTTACTTTTATGAATAAGCTGGACCGTGACGGTCGCGAGCCATTGGACCTCTTGCAAGAATTGGAAGAAGTCTTGGGCATCGCGAGTTACCCAATGAACTGGCCGATTGGGATGGGGAAAGCCTTTGAGGGACTCTATGACCTTTATAACCAACGTTTGGAACTCTATAAAGGAGACGAGCGTTTTGCTAGTCTAGAAGACGGAGACAAGCTTTTTGCCAACAACCCTTTCTACGAGCAAGTAAAAGACGATATCGAACTCTTGCAAGAAGCAGGAAATGACTTTTCAGAAGAAGCCATCCTTGCGGGTGAATTGACTCCCGTCTTCTTCGGATCCGCTTTGACGAACTTTGGGGTGCAGACTTTCTTGGAGACCTTCCTCAAGTTTGCTCCGGAGCCTCATGGACACAAGAAAACAGACGGTGAACTTGTCGATCCTTATGACAAGGATTTCTCAGGCTTTGTCTTTAAAATCCAAGCCAATATGGATCCTCGTCACCGCGACCGGATCGCCTTTGTGCGGATCGTATCTGGCGAGTTTGAGCGTGGCATGAGCGTCAACCTGCCTCGTACTGGTAAGGGCGCTAAGTTATCTAACGTCACCCAGTTTATGGCGGAGAGCCGTGAAAATGTCAGCAATGCAGTAGCAGGAGACATCATCGGGGTTTACGATACCGGGACTTATCAGGTTGGAGATACTTTGACAGTGGGCAAAAACAAGTTTGAATTTGAACCACTGCCAACCTTTACGCCTGAAATCTTCATGAAAGTGTCAGCTAAGAACGTCATGAAGCAAAAATCCTTCCACAAAGGGATTGAGCAATTGGTGCAAGAAGGAGCTATTCAGCTCTATACCAACTACCAAACAGGTGAATACATGTTGGGTGCCGTTGGGCAACTTCAGTTTGAAGTCTTTAAGCACCGGATGGAAAATGAATACAATGCCGAAGTGGTCATGAGCCCAATGGGGAAAAAGACCGTTCGCTGGATCAAACCAGAAGACTTAGATGAGCGCATGTCTTCAAGCCGAAACATCTTGGCCAAGGACCGCTTTGACCAACCTGTCTTCCTCTTTGAAAACGACTTTGCCCTCCGCTGGTTTGCGGATAAGTATCCAGACGTTGAGCTGGAAGAAAAGATGGGGTAAGGAACTTTTCAAAACTGATCCATAACAAGAGAAATAAGAAAACGAAAATCTATCCGTTTTCGCTTTTAAAGGAGAAATAATGGGATTATTAAGTGGTTTGATGGGCAATGCCTCTCAAAAGAATGTTGATAAAGTAGAAAGAGATCTGGAAGATATCTTGGTGCCGGGAGAGCAAGTCACACTTGCTTTTAGCTTGATTCGTGATTTAATCGTCTTTACAGAGTTTCGTTTGATCTTGGTGGATAAGCAAGGAGTAACAGGAAAGAAAACGTCCTACAAATCCCTTCCTTATCGCTCCATCTCTCGATTTTCAGTAGAAACTTCCGGTCATTTTGATTTGGATGCCGAATTAAAAATCTGGGTCTCTTCAGCAGTGGAACCTTCAGAAGTTTTACAATTCAAGAGTGACAACAGTGTCATTGAAATTCAGCAAGCATTAGCCAGTGCAGTCTTTAAATAAAAAAATCATTTTGATAGAGAACAGTTGAGAAAGGAGACGGAATGTTTATCGATAAACAATTGGGTCAAGATCGGAAATGGATCAATATCGACTCGGATATGATTGCTGAAAATTCATATCTTTATAAAAAATACGAGATTGACAAAGAAACCATTGAGTACGCGATGGATAAGAACGAACGTGCCCATATGGATTACAATCGAGAAAACGGTACGATCACCTTTATCTACAATGTATTGGATTTAGAAAAGGACAAGGAATACTACGAAACCATCCCCATGACCTTTATCGTTCAAGATACGCGACTCGTGACCATCAGTAACCAGGACAATGCCTATATCATTGAACAAATGGTTCGCTATTTGGAAAGCCATGAGGAGCTGTCGATCTATAAGTTGCTTTTTGCAGGTCTTGAAATGATCAGTAATGCTTATTATCCGATTATTGATCGCTTAGATAAGCACAAAGATGAACTCAATCGTTTGCTTCGAAAGACAACGACGACCAAGAATCTTTATGCCCTCTCTGACCTTGAGACCGGTATGGTCTATCTGGTCGCAGCTGCCAAGCAAAATCGGATGTTGCTAGAACATATCAAAGCGCATGTCATTTATCGCAGGATGAATGATGTTGAAAAAGAGCAGTTTGATGATGCCATGATCGAAGCGCGTCAGTTGGTTTCAATGACCGAGTTGATTTCGAATGTCTTACAGCAGTTGTCTGGATCATACAATAATATCCTAAACAATAACCTGAATGACAACTTGACAACCCTAACCATCTTTGAAGCCTTGTTGGCGGTTTTAGCCGTTATCACCGGTTTCTTTGGAATGAATATCCCTCTTCCGATGACAGAGGATCCTAATGCTTGGATTTATGTATCCGTATGTAGCTTTATATTATGGCTCATTTTGGCAAAGGTTATGCGGTGGATTGTGAAAAAAAGATAAAAAAAGAGGCTTGGAGAAATCCGAGCCTCTTCGTATCTAGAATAATCTGAGAAATAGGAACCATCTAGACACCTGCCCTCCTCTCCAAAGAAGGGGCAGTGTGAATAGTTCATCGACTGTACAAAATCTTCTTGGAAATAGTAGGAGTAGATTTAATAGTACTGAGTGGTTCTAAATAAATCAGAACTTAGAATAAATCGTTGAATCAGATAAAATGATCCTATTTCTTTATACAGAAATATTTTAGATACTACCTGTATTATACATATTTATTTGTAAAAACGCAAGATAAGAGTTACCAAAAAATAAAAGTTTTTCCGAAGTTTTTATACTCCTATGATGAAGTATATTAAATGGTTACAAGAAGAAAACCAGTCCTGGCTAGGTTTAGGCGCACTTTTATAATCTTAAGCTATCTAGGATTTTTTCCTAAAAAATAAAATTATTCTCTTGTGACTATCATTTGACTCTTCATTGTGTTATACTAGATAAGTTGCAAACTTGTATGAGAGAAATGCTGGTGAGATGAAACAACTCAAAAAGTTCTGTTGGTCAGTCTCCCGCAAGGAGGATCTTGGTGTCTCTTCGTTTGAAAAACGACTCTAGTCAACCAAATCCGCTAGTGCGAAAACATTTTTCGCCAAAGGGAATTCCATCAAAGAAGCGATCGGATTTTCCTTTAGATGAGTCTTGCGACAGGTAACCGGGAAGGAGACTTCCTACGCAATCAGTGCGTTTTCGCATTGAAAAGAAGTGTGATAAAGTGGCTTCGCACCACTTTTTAGAAAGAAGAATCAATTGAAATTCAATGAATTTAACTTATCTGCTGAATTATTAGCAGAAATTGAAAAAGCTGGCTTTGTAGAAGCGAGCCCGATCCAAGAACAAACCATTCCATTGGCCCTTGAAGGAAAAGATGTCATTGGTCAAGCGCAAACAGGGACCGGTAAAACGGCTGCTTTCGGTCTTCCGACTTTGGAGAAGATTGATGTCGATAACACAGTAATCCAAGCCCTTGTTATTGCCCCGACGCGTGAGTTGGCGGTTCAAAGTCAGGAAGAACTCTTCCGTTTTGGACGTAGCAAGGGTGTCAAAGTCCGCTCTGTCTATGGTGGATCAAGCATTGAAAAGCAAATCAAAGCCTTGAAGTCAGGTGCTCATATCGTTGTGGGAACCCCTGGACGCTTGCTAGATTTGATCAAGCGCAAGGCCTTGAAACTCGATCATATTGAAACCTTGATCTTGGATGAAGCAGATGAAATGCTCAACATGGGCTTTTTGGAAGATATCGAAGCTATCATTAGTCGTGTTCCAGAAACACGTCAAACCTTGCTCTTTTCAGCAACGATGCCGGAAGCCATCAAACGCATTGGTGTTCAGTTTATGAAAGAACCCGAACACGTTAAGATCGCAGCCAAAGAATTGACAACGGACTTGGTCGATCAATACTATATCCGAGTCAAAGAAAGCGAAAAATTTGATACCATGACCCGATTGATGGATGTCGAGCAACCTGAGCTTGCCATTGTCTTTGGTCGGACTAAACGCCGGGTTGATGAATTGACCCGTGGCTTGAAGATTCGTGGTTTCCGAGCAGAAGGGATTCACGGAGATTTAGATCAAAACAAACGTCTTCGTGTCCTTCGTGACTTTAAAAATGGGAACTTGGACGTCTTGGTGGCAACAGACGTTGCGGCACGTGGTTTGGACATTTCAGGTGTGACCCATGTCTACAACTATGATATTCCACAAGATCCAGAAAGCTATGTTCACCGGATCGGACGGACAGGTCGTGCTGGGAAAACAGGGCAATCCATTACCTTTGTTTCGCCAAATGAAATGGGTTACCTGCAAATCATTGAGAACTTGACGAAAAAGCGGATGAAGGGAATGAAACCTGCAACAGCAGAAGAAGCCTTCCAAGCGAAAAAACAAGTGGCCTTGAAGAAAATTGAGCGAGACTTTGAGGATGAAAAAATTCGGACTAACTTTGAGAAGTTTGGTAAAGATGCTCGCAAATTGGCTGCAGAATTCACTCCTGAAGAATTGGCTATGTATATCTTGAGCTTGACCGTTCAAGATCCAGATAGTCTTCCAGAAGTTGAAATAGCGCGTGAAAAACCATTGCCATTTAAACCATCTGGTGGTGGTTTTGGTGGGAAAGGCAAAGGGGGCCGTGGAAATGGCCGTCGTGGAGACCAACGCCGTGATCGAAATCGCAGAGATGACCGTGAAGGTGGACGCCGTGATTTCAAACGCAAGTCAAATAAAAATAGTCGAGACTTTGAGGGCAAAGGTAATAAACGTCCTCATCGCACTTCCAATGAAAAGAAAAATGGCTTTGTCATCCGCAATAAAGGGGATAAATAAATTCTAAAGACGGTCTAGCAATAGGCCGTCTTTTTAATGAAAATCAAAAATACAAGGGTTAACTAGCTGTTAACCCTTGTATATTTATAAGGAGACCTAAATGATAACTGACTCTTTTAGAAAAAATGTATCATGATAAGGAGCATCCTAAAAAAGTCAGAAAACAGAAAGAACAGATTCCTAAAACAGAATATTTCTGTTAACATATTAAGTCTACAATTATTTCTGGGCTTTGTCAAGGTTTTTTTCTTATTTTTTTAAAAATTTTTAACTAAAAAGATAAAAATTGACAATCTTAGCTAAAAGGTTATAATGAATATAATAACTATATTAATTACAAAGAGGTGTCGTCCATGGTGATTGCATTAAAAAACGATGATCTAGAAGTACAATGTAAGACATTTGGAGGGGAATTGAGCTCCATTTGCAATAAAGAAGGCGTAGAATATCTCTGGCAAGGGGATCCAGAGTATTGGTCGGGACAAGCGCCTGTTTTGTTTCCAATTTGCGGAAGCGTTCGTAATGGCCAAGTACAGTATCATCTAAAAGATGGAGTGAAGACAGGTCGGCTGCCAAGACACGGTCTCATTAGGAAGAGAGAGTTTGAACTGAAAGAACAAACAGACAATCGTCTTGTCTTTGAAATCACCTCTAACGAAGAGAGCCTGCAAAATTATCCCTACCATTTTCGAGTTGAAATCGTTTATGAATTGCAAGGGAAAGAAATCACCATCACCTATCGTGTACAAAATCTAGAGTCTGATCAAGTTATGCCTTATTTCATTGGAGGGCATCCAGCCTTTCATTGTCCCCTTTTAGCAGATGAAGACTATGAAGACTACGAGTTGATTTTTGAAAAAGAAGAAACCTGCAGCGTCCCTCTCTTGTTCACAGAAACTGGATTGGTCGATCGCCTGCAGCGGACGCCATTTTTCGATCATAAGCGTAGCCTACCTTTGCGACATGAACTATTTGAAAAAGATGCCATTATTTTAGATCAGTTAGCCTCTAAATCTGTGAAACTTATCTCGAAAAAATCAGGTAAAGGTTTGGAATTTGCCTTTGCAGATTTTGAAAATCTGGTCCTTTGGTCTACTAATAACAAGGGTCCTTTCATTGCCTTAGAGCCTTGGACAGGTATTTCTACATCTGCAGAAGAGGGCGATTTCTTTGAAGATAAAAAAGGTGTGATCCAGTTGGACCCTCAAGAGACACGGAGTCACCAGTACCGTATCACCATTTTGTAAATGAAAAACCGTTGGACTATAGAGTCCGACGGTTCTTTTTGATATAGTTTAGTTTTGCTTGGCGGGATTTCTTTTTAAAGAGAGCTTCGGCAGACATCGCAGAGGGTTTATCTGGATAGGATTCTTTGTAAAGAAGTTTAACGGGAAGGCGAGCCCGTGTGTATTTGGCCCCTTTTCCAGCATTGTGAGTCTTCAGGCGTTTTTCGACATCAGTGGTATAGCCAGTGTAGAGAGAGCCATCCGCACACTCTAAAACATACATGTAGGCCTTAGTTTCCATAGTAGATCTCATGAATCTCGTCTGTATAGCTGCCATCTTCATTGTGAATGAAGAGGGGAGGCAAGATCTTTAACCCATCTAGTGAGCCATCCTTGATTGCCTCAATCAATAGCATATTCGCCTCTTTGCTTACTTTTGGATAGACAAACTGGATCCGCTTAGGTGCAAGATTGTAGCGCTTCATAGTTTCGATGATATCCAAGAAGCGGTCTGGCCGATGGACCATGGCTAGGCGACCATTAGACTTAAGAACCCGCTGGGCCACATGGCAGATCTCATCTAAATTGGTCGTGATTTCATGCCGAGCTAAGAGGTAGTGTTCGCTCTCATTGAGATTGGAATGCTTCTCTACCTTGAAATAGGGAGGATTACAGAGGATAATATCAACCTTACTCCCCTTGATATGTCGAGGCAAATGCTTGAGATCATCTGTGATCATGGACATTTGCTGGTTCAAGCCATTGAGGGCAATCGAGCGGGTAGCCATATCCGCCAAACGTTCTTGAATTTCGACACCAATGATCTGAGCCTCTGTTCGGGTACTTGCAAATAGTCCCACAGCTCCATTTCCAGCGCAGAGGTCCACGATCAATCCTCGCTTGGGCAATTTTGGAAAACGCGAGAGCAGGACGCTATCCACGGAGTAACTAAAAACTTCCCGATTTTGTATGATTTTTACATCACTTGAAAAGAGTTGGTTGACGCGCTCGCCGTCTTTTAATTCGATATCTGTCATGGCTCTATTATAGCATGAAAAGAGGCTCGGGGAAAGATCGTTAGAACATAAAAAGTTGAGAGTTTTTCTCTCAACTTTTTTAATCAAATTCATATTTTTGTAGAATCGTTGTGAGGATAAAGACTCCTGTAAAGATGGCCATCAATGCCAGATAAACTGGGAAAGTAGTGGCTGTAAGGAGGGAAATCTCGATCAAGTTTTTCAATACGACCGCAGATGCGTAGAATCCTACAACAGAGAAGAGGATGAGGAGGGCTCGCCAGATATTTAGTGGAAGGCAAGCACGGATGACGGATAGGAAACCGATGGATCCAAGTAAGTAATAGGATACAGTAGACATATCGGCTGCAGACCAACCATGGCTTGCTCCCCAAAGGCGAATAAACAAGACACTAAAGACGACCATCAAGGCGCTTGGTAAGGCTAACAGAAGGGAACGTCTTAAGAAGTGTTTTTCAACCGGTTTGATATTGCGTTCAAAGGTCAACACAAATGGTGGGAACCCTTCGACGAATTGGTCAATCAAGGTGATTTGAATAGGGATGAATGGAAAAATCAGCAAATAATTGACGTTGAAGAAAAGGGCACTGGCGATACAGATAATAGCCAAGAGGAAGGAATAGATCGTTTTGATGAAGAAGATCGGAGCGATTCGTCCAATGTTATTCACCACGCGACGGCCTTCGAATAGAATTTCTGGAACATCATTAAAGTCAGAGTTCAAAAGAACAATATTGGCAATTTGACGAGTTGCGGGATCTCCCTCAGCCATCACGATGGAGCAGTCTGCTTCGCGAAGAGCAAGGATATCATTGACCCCATCGCCTGTCATAGCAGTCGTCCGACCAGCTGCTTTCAAGGTTTGGATAAGCAGTTTTTTCTGGTGAGGAGACACGCGCCCAAAGATAGCTGTTTCTTCTGCTTGATCCACTAATTGATCATCAGAAATTTTTGAACAATCGACGTAGTTCTCATAATTTTTGAAGCCAGCTTGTTGAGCGATATAAGAGACGGTCACAGGGTTGTCACCGGAGATGATTTTGAGATCCACTCCTTGAGAGCGCAAATACTCAAGAGTATCTGAAGCCCCTTCACGAATGGGGTCTGTAATCTCAATAACCGCAATCCCTTCAAGATTTTCAGGCAGTTTCAATTCCTGCATGCTGATCAGTTCTGAACTGTGAGCCAAGACGAGCACGCGCGATCCACGAGCTTGTGCTTCGACGACAGCAGCGGGATTTTCTTTAAGGAGCATTTCAGGAGCACCGAGAAAGACGGTTCCAAGGTTGGATAGGTGCATGGCTCCCCATTTCCGATCACTTGAGAAAGGAATAATGTTTTCCGCAGTATAAGCATGCTCCAACTCCCCATAAGCCTTGCGAATAGCTTGAGCAGTAGGATTGGTGTCCTCGCTATATTGCATGTAAGCTGAAAGGATAACTTTGATGGTTTCCTCAGAAAAATGATCCGATAAGCTATGGAGAGATTCGACTGTCATCTTCCCTTGAGTGATGGTACCGGTCTTATCTAGACACAAGGTATCCACACGTGCGAGAGTTTCCACGGAATACATTTCTTGAACAAGTACCTTGCGCATGCCGAGCTTAATGACAGCAGTCAAGAGAGACGTAACTGTCAGAAGGGCGATTCCTTTTGGCAACATTCCCAGGAGAGCTGTTGAAGAATTCACGACAGAATCCTTGATCGGCAGCATCTTGATCAACAATGCTTCAAAGAAGAGGGCAAGGCCAAATGGGATGATAATTTTACCAGTGAAGCTAGAAATTTTCGCTAAGTTATAAAGAATACGCGAATTGATAGGCTTCAAGGTTTTAGCTTCCATCATCAGTTTGTTAGCATAGTTGTTTGCTCCAACTCGCTTGACACGGGCATAGACTTGACCACTGGCAATATAACTACCAGAAAGCAGTTCATCACCAACTTCTTTTAAGACCAGGTCACTCTCACCAGTCAGCATAGCTTCATTGGCTTCAGCGATACCAGACATGACTTCGGCATCACTAGGGATCTGCTCACCCGAAGACAGAAGCATTAGATCACCTAGGACAAGCTTCTCTGGTGGAATCGCATCTTTTTCCCCGTCTCGAATGACAGTCACCAGCTCACGACTCATGAGATTGAGTTTATCAATCATCCGCTTGGCGCGCATTTCAGTCATAATCCCTGTAATGGCATTGAAGCAAATAACTGCGAAAAAGATCATATTGCTCCAGGCCTGTACAGCAGCCAAGGCTACGGCAATCACAAAGTTTAAGGTATTAAACAAGGTGAAGACGTTGCGCTTAATGATTTGCCAGGTACTGGTACTTGTATTCGTTGTAAAATCATTGGTTTGTCCGCGATCCATTTTCTTGCGGACTTCACTGAGGGACAAGCCCTTTAAATCATTCGTTTCCATAGACAATATGATATCATTTTTTTGCGAAAAAGACTATCTAGAATCGGTCCGCTGAGACATTTTTTATCTAAAAAAAGTTTGCGGTCAAAATCAGGATACGGTATAATAAGAAAGAACGTTTTACATGATGGAATATCTTGTAGAGATTAATGAAATGGATTTGAGGAACAACTATGTTTTATACCTATTTACGTGGCCTTGTTGCCTTTATTCTTTGGGTTTTAAATGGGAATGCCCATTACCATCATAAGGACAATATTCCAGATCGGGAAGAGAACTACATATTGGTATCGCCTCACCGGACCTGGTGGGATCCAGTCTATATGGCCTTTGCGACCAAGCCAAAGCAGTTTATCTTTATGGCGAAAAAAGAACTCTTCACCAATCGTATTTTTGGATGGTGGATTCGTATGTGTGGGGCTTTTCCGATCGACCGTGAAAATCCGGGAGCAGAAGCCATTAAGTATCCTGTCAATATGCTGAAAAAGAGCAACCGTTCCTTGATTATGTTTCCAAGTGGGAGCCGTCATTCTCAAGACGTCAAAGGCGGTGTTGCCATCATTGCCAAAATGGCTAAGGTCCGTATCATGCCAGTGACATATACTGGTCCAAGAGACTTGAAAGGGTTGGCAACGGGTGAACGCATTGATATGAACTTTGGACATCCGATTGATATTTCGGATATTAAAAAGATGAATGACGAAGGAGTGGCAGAAGTTGCCCGTCGTATTCAAGAGGAGTTTGACCGTTTGGATGCTGAAGCGCAAGCGATCAACACTCCAACAAAACCGTTTATCTTGATTCGTTTGTTAAAAATCCTTTTGATTCCTCTTGTATTAGTCGTGGGCATTTTAACCTTGCTCTTTAGTTACCTAGCCAGCTTTGTATGGGATCCGGACAAACATCGGAAAAACAAATAAAAAACTGAGAGTTTTTCTCAGTTTTTTTTATTTTTACGAATAATAAAAGTGAGAGGAGGTTTCTTATGGAGGATATCATCGAAAAAATCAAAGAATATAAACTCTTTTTAGCACTTACAGCTATCGGACTCTTACTTGGAGGGTATTTTCTTTTCCATCGACCTCAGTCGAGTACATCAACAATACCGGATCTCTATCAGACGTCCCATTCAACTTCGAGCAAAGAAAAGACATCTGCTTCTAGTTCAAGAGAAGAAAAGCCGGCTGCTTCAGTGTCTGATGCGCCTGAGATCATTACGGTCGATGTCAAAGGGGCTGTCAAACAACCGGGTGTCTATGAGTTGCGCTCTGATAGCAGAGTCCACGATGCCATTCATAAGGCGGGTGGAATGACTGCTGAAGCCAATAGCCAATCGGTTAACTTGGCGCAAAAACTCTCTGATGAAGCAGTGATTTATGTTGCCAAAGAAGGGGAAGATGTTCCAGCACTTGGAAGTTCAGAAAGTCCTGCAACTTCGTCAGCATCAGCAGAAAAAACAGGCAAGGTCCATTTAAATCGAGCGACCGAGTCAGAGCTCCAAACGGTATCAGGCATTGGTCAGAAACGAGCGCAGGACATTATCGCCTATCGCGACGCAAATGGCCCTTTTCGATCAGTGGATGATCTTAAAAATGTTTCAGGAATCGGGGAGAAAACACTGGAGAAACTAAGAGATGCTTTCACGGTGGATTAAAGAGCTCCCTTTTTCGCTTGTCCATCTCACCTTTTTGCTCCTATGGTTGTATTTTAGTGTTTATCAACCATCTTGGCTTTCGATCAGCGGTCTAGTAGTGGTGATATGTTTAGTGGTTCATCACTATAAGGAGGATCGCTCAAGTTTGTTGCGTCTTGCTTTAGCAACTCTTTGTTTTGCGGTCTTCTTTGTTTTTCAGCGAGCCCAGGATCATCCAAAACAAGTCGAAAGTCGGTCCCCAGCCCATTTACATCTGATCCCAGATACCATCAAGGTTAATGGAGATGCCCTGTCTTTTCGTGCTAAAGATCAGGGTAGTACCTACCAAGTTTTTTACACCTTGAAATCTGAGAAAGAAAAACAGCAGTGGCAAAATCAAATCCACTTGCTGGATTTGACGTATAAGGGTGTCATAGAAGAGCCAGAAGGGCAGCGAAATTTTAGAGGTTTTGACTATCGAGCTTATTTGAAGACTCAGGGAATATATCACCAAATTAGAATTGAAACGATCCAATCTGCGCTTCCCATCCAAACGTGGAATGTTTTCGATTGGCTATCTCAATGGAGGCGCCAAGCCATTGTTTGGAGCAAGGAGCACTTTCCACAGCCAATGAACCAGTATATGACCGGCCTTCTTTTTGGTTATTTAGATACGGATTTTGAGGAAATGGATCAGCTTTACACGAGTTTAGGAATTATTCATTTGTTTGCCTTGTCTGGGATGCAGGTCGGCTTTTTCATTAATGGGATCCGAAAAGCTCTCTTACGTCTAGGAATCTTGCAAGAGACAGTCGATATCTGGATGCTTCCAATCTCTTTGATCTATGCTGGCTTGACAGGTTTTTCTGTTTCAGTCGTTCGCAGTCTCTTACAAAAACTCCTCTCTCAAAAGGGCGTCCGAGGGATGGAAAATATGGCGATGACCTTGATGCTCTTAATGATTCTCATGCCTAAGTTTCTCCTGACAGCTGGAGGCGTCTTGAGTTGTGCCTATGCCTTTATTTTGACCTTGGTAGATACTAATTCTTATTCAGGAATTAAAAAGATGCTAGTGGAAAGTTTCTGGATTAGTCTGGGGATCTTGCCCCTTTTGACCTATTATTTTACTGTCTTTCAACCATGGTCACTCCCTTTAACCTTCCTCTTTTCTTTCTTGTTTGATCTTGTTCTCCTTCCAGGGTTAACAGTGCTATTTATCTTATCGATTCTAAAGCCGCTTACGATTTTTAATAGTTTCTTTCTACTCATAGAGGAGTGTATTCGTTGGATCTCAAAGCTCACGTCGGTACCATTGGTATTTGGTCAGCCGACGGGATTAGCTCTGATCGTCCTCTTACTTCTTTTAGGGACCTTATATGATCTTCGACAGCAAAAAAAACATCGTTTTCTGTTCATCGGTATGATTCTACTCATCTTTTGTTGGACCAAGCATCCTTTAGAAAATGAGATCACCATGGTGGATATCGGTCAAGGAGACAGTATCTTTTTACGTGATTGGAGAGGAAGAACCATTTTGATTGATGTCGGAGGTCGCGTCACTTTTAAAAATGGAGACAAGTGGCAAGAGCGCAGTCAATCTGCCAATGCGGATAAAACCTTGATTCCCTATCTCAAGAGTCGAGGTGTTGGAAAACTCGATGCTTTGGTCTTGACCCATACAGATCAGGACCATATGGGCGATATGGTAGAGGTTGCAAGACAAATCCCGGTTAAAAAAGTGTATGTCAGTCCAGGCAGTCTAACCAGTTCCAAATTTCAAGAGAAATTGAAACAGCTTCATAGTCCAGTTAAAGTAGTCCAGAGAGGGGATCAACTTCCTATTTTTGATCATCATCTCGAAGTCTTATCTCCTGATGAAGTGGGGGATGGCAAAAATAATGATTCGATTGTCCTCTATGGGCAGTTTTATCAGAAACGGTTTTTGTTTACAGGTGATCTGGAAGAAGCTGGGGAGAAAAAACTATTGGGAAACTACCCCCAATTACAAGTGGATGTCTTGAAAGTAGGCCACCACGGATCGAAAGGTTCCTCTAGTGATGTATTTTTGGATCAGGTACATCCTCATTTGGCCTTAATCTCCGTTGGAAAGAAAAATCGCTACCAGCACCCTCATAAAGAATTGCTCGATCGTTTAGAGGAACGATCCATTTCTTACCTTCGTACAGATGAAAGGGGAGCGATTCGCTTGATTGGGTGGGACAATTGGAGGGTGGAAACGGTCCGCTAGAGATGAGGAGAGGTTTGCTTTCTATGCTGAAAATTGCTATTATAGAAGGTGAAATCAATGTAAAGGTAGAATCGTATGAACGCATTTAAGCAATTTTGGATACAGTATGCAGATTTTTCAAGTAAGACCAGTCGAGCCCATTTTTGGCTAGCTTTTTTCTGGAATTTCCTGATTTCTTTTCCTCTTTGGGTTTTTTACATCGTGACTTCTTTATCCCATCAAAATGCTCAAGAAATACTCAATTTTTCAACTGTTCATTCTAAGACAGGTTTATGGGCGCTCGCTTTCTTAGCATTCTTTTACTTCCTCATTTTGGTACCCAGTCAAGCTATTTGTGTGCGTCGCTTGCGGGATGCTGGGATCCATTGGTCTTGGATCTTTTTGAACCTTGGTCCGGTCCTACTCTATTTATTGTCAGGGCTAGATATTTTCCTGTTTCTTTGGGTGATTACAGTTGTTTCTCTCCTGATTCTCATGATGCTTCCAGGAAAAAATACCTTCCCACAACCAGTAGAAACTCCTATGAGAGTAACTTCTGAACCACAGGTCACCGCGACAGGGGGGAGCTTTGGAGGCAACTCGTTTGAGCAAATTCCTAATTTTGTAGGAGCACCTGATTTGTCCGATGAAAAACCACCATTGGAACAAAAAATGGCTGCTGAACACGAAATCCACTAAACGGATAAAGATAAGAGAGTTTCATGCAAGCAATTACCGATACTAAACATCTGACGGTTCAAACTCTGCCTTCTATTCTTGTCTTGACAGGCGAGGATGTAGGTCAATTTGAATGGTTAAAAAAAGACATTTTAAAAAAAATAGGCTATGATCCCTCAGATTTGAATTATTCTTATTTTGATATGAAGGAAGCCTCCTATGCTGAGGTAGAGCTGGATTTGGTCAGTCTTCCCTTTTTCGCTGATGAAAAAATTGTGATTTTGGATCACTTATTGGATCTGACTACTGCCAAAAAACGCTATTTGACAGATGAAGATCTGAAGCAATTTGAAAACTACCTGGAAAATCCTTCTGATTCGACCCGTTTGCTGATATTTGCAGAAGGGAAATTAGATAGTAAGCGTCGCTTGGTCAAACTCCTAAAACGGGATGCCCAAATCATTGAAGCGGCGACTCCTAAAGAGCAAGAGGTAAAGCGCTATTTTGCAAGCCAAGCCCAAGAATTGGGCCTGCAGTTTGAGGGCGATTCCTTGGACCAGCTACTCTTAAAATCTGGCTATGATTTTGGAGAGTTACAGAAGAATCTCGCTCTTTTGCAGGCTTATAAAGAGGATTGTCAGATTACCCTCGAAGATATTGAGGAGGTTGTTCCTAAAACCTTGCAAGATAATATTTTTGATCTGACCCAAATGATTCTCAAACGCCAAATCGATCAAGCCCGGAATTTGGTGAAAGATCTCCGCTTACAAGGAGAAGATGAAATAAAATTGATTGCTATTCTGTTGGGGCAATTCCGAATGTTTTCTCAAGTAAAAATATTTTCAGAAGAAGGTCAATCCGAAAGCCAAATCGTAGCGAGCTTGTCGGAGTTGTCAGGACGCAAAGTTAATCCATATCAGGTGAAGTTTGCCTTGCGGGATAGCCGCAAGCTTTCCCTGTCCTTTCTAAAGCAGGCCATGATGACCTTCATCGAGACGGATTATGCAATTAAAAGTGGAACGTATGACAAAGACTACTTATTTGATGTAGCACTTTTAAAAGTGGCAAATAGCGTTTAAACATGAATGAAATTGCAAGCAGATTAGTTGAATAATTTAGCTGTTTGCGTTATCATCAAGTCAGTAATAAAGAAAAGAGGACCATAAAATGGCTATCATTTTACCAGAATTACCATATGCTTATGATGCATTGGAACCTTATATCGATGAAGAAACCATGCATTTGCACCATGATAAACACCATCAAACATATGTAAACAATGTGAATGCAGCTCTTGAAAAACATCCTGAAATTGGAGAAGACCTTGAAAGCTTGTTAGCTAATGTTGAATCCATTCCAGCTGATATTCGCCAAGCTGTGATCAACAATGGTGGTGGTCATTTGAACCACGCTCTTTTCTGGGAATTGATGACTCCAGAACAAACAGCTCCTTCAGCAGAACTTGCTGCAGCTATTGATGCCACATTTGGTTCATTTGAAGACTTCAAAGCAGCCTTCACAGCAGCAGCAACGACACGTTTTGGTTCTGGTTGGGCATGGTTGGTTGTCAACAAAGAAGGGAAACTTGAAGTCACTTCAACAGCAAACCAAGATAACCCAATCTCTGAAGGAAAAACACCAATCCTTGGTTTGGATGTTTGGGAACATGCCTACTACGTGAAATACCGTAACGTACGTCCTGACTACATCAAAGCTTTCTTCTCAGTGATCAACTGGAATAAAGTTAATGACTTGTTTGCAGCAGCAAAATAATAAAATAAAGGAATCTATAAGAGCGACAATTGGCTCTTATAGATTTTTTTGTTTGTATCCGGAAAATCGGAGTATAATTTCTTGCGTTTGGACAGGAAAATGATACACTAGTAGGAGTGTGTCTTACTTATCAGAAGCCCAGTTTGAAGGGCCTAGGCAAGGAAAAGATGACCGTTAAAATGAAAACTGAAACATTCAGGGAGAATTGAAATGACTAGTATTACCATTACCAAAGGAACAGTTGAGACGCCTATCTATTTACGGATGTTGAATCGTCATGGCTTGATTGCAGGAGCAACAGGGACAGGGAAAACAGTTACCCTCAAGGTCCTCACAGAAAAATTAAGCAAAGAGGGCATTCCGGTCTTTCTAGCTGATATCAAGGGAGATTTATCTGGTTTAGCCAAAGCGGGACAATGGACTCCAAAACTGGAAGAACGCTACAAGTTGCTTGGTCTCACAGATCCGTTTGAGCCGCAAGCCTTCCCTGTTCGATTGTGGGATGTCTTTGGCCAAGCTGGTCATCCTGTTCGTGCGACTGTCGAAGGAATGGGGTCATTGCTTCTTTCTCGTCTGCTTGATTTGAATGAAACTCAATCAGGAATTCTTGCAATTGTCTTTAAAGTGGCTCAAGAGAAAGATTGGCCCTTGATTGATTTGAAGGACTTGCAAAGCCTTTTAAAGGAAGTCTATGAACACAGCTCAGACTATTCTGCCCAATATGGTAATATCACCAAACAATCTGTCGGTGCGATCCAAAGAAGCCTCTTGGTTCTTGAAGAAGAAGGAGCGGATCAGTTTTTCGGAGAGCCTGCACTTGATTTAAATGACTTTATGCAACTAGATGCTTCTGGGCGTGGTTATATCAATATTCTATCGGCTACCAAGCTATTTCACTCACCAAAATTGTATTCGACTTTTTTAATTTGGATGCTATCACGCCTCTTTGAAACCCTTCCTGAGGTCGGTGATCCAGAAAAACCTAAATTGGTTTTCTTCTTTGACGAGGCGCATCTTCTCTTTAAGGATGCTAGCAAGCTTTTTCTTGAGAAGGTCGAGCAAGTCGTGCGCCTGATTCGTTCTAAGGGTGTAGGGATTTACTTTATTACCCAAAATCCTCAAGATCTACCAGAATCTGTTTTGGCACAGCTTGGAAATCGTGTACAACATGCTCTTCGAGCTTATACACCAAAAGAAATGAAGGCCATCAAGGTGGCTGCCCAAAGTTTTCGTCCGAATCCAGACTTTGATACGGAAACGGTGATTACAGAATTAGGGACAGGGGAAGCCTTGGTTTCTTTCCTGAATGAGAAGGGGCAACCTAGTGTTGTTGAGCGTGCTTATATTCTCTCTCCTCAATCGAGTTTTGACCTCTTAAATGAAAGTGAACAATTGGCTTTAATCACGACATCGCCTTTCCATCAAAAGTATGCGACGACGATTGATCGGGAATCTGCCTATGAAAAATTAGCAGCTAAAGCAAGCAAAGAAGTACAAGAAGAGGAGAAAAAAGAAGCAGAAAAAGAACGAGCTGCGGCGGAAAAAGCAGAGCAAAAACGCGGTCCAGGTCGCCCAAGAAAATCCAGTCTTGAAAAAGCTAAGGATTCTTTCTTGAGTTCCTTATTCCGGACGATTGCGCGTGAGATCGCTAAGCTAATTATGGGCTCCTTTAAACGAAAATAATCCTTTGATGAAAAGAAATAAACTTTTTAAAAAGAAATCGTTTTCTATTTCTGATAATTCTTGTTATTTTCAGTAGAATCTTTTATAATTAATCTCGTATGAAAAAATATTTTAATCTACGCTCGATCATGATTGCGGTCAGTATTTTATTGTGCTTAGTGGGAACAAGCGCACTGGGCTACTTGCATGTTACGCAACCAACAGCATCAGCAATTGAAAAAAAAGCAAAGAAAACAAAAGAAGCAAAAGAAGCAAAAGAAAAAGATATAGAACAGTCTACGCCTGAGACGAAAAAACCACGTGTCAAATCTCCTGAAGCCAAGCAAGCAGTAGTAGACGCAGACATGGAAACGATGAGTGCTTATGGCCTTGTCTATGATTATGCTAATAAGGGTTTGGTAGAGGTTGTCCAGGATTTCCTAGCGGAAAGTGGAATTGATCCGTCACAAGTTGCCTTCACGTATCGCAATGCCATTACAGGAGAGCAATTTGCTATGAATGATCTTCAACCAATGACGGCAGGAAGTACCTATAAGCTACCGTTGAATATGTTGGTGGTGGATGAAGTCGCAAAGGGCAAACTCAATTTAACAGATCGGTTTGACATTACCAATACCTACTATGAATATGTAGGGGAACATGACAATTACGTTGCTGCCTTTGATGGAGCCATGTCTATCCCTGATATGCAACGCTATTCATTAGTTTACTCTGAAAATACCCCAGCCTATGCCTTGGCAGATCGTTTAGGGGGAATGGAGCAAGCGCGCAAGTTATTCAGTCGCTATGGTCAATCTCGTTCACCAGAAGTCAAAACCTTTAGCGAAGATAATAAAACGACAACGGATTATTATATCCATGTCTTGCAATATCTTTGGAATCATCAAGAAAAATATGCAGATTTGTTGGAATTGATTGGGGAATCTTTCCCAGGTGAGTACTATAAGAAATTCTTACCGGATTTGGTCATTCAACAAAAACCAGGCTATGTTGCGGAAGCGCTCAATGTTGATGCCATTGTCCATGAATCGACCCCTTATTTGGTTGCCATCTATACTGCAGGACTGGGTGGAACGACCCCAGAAAGTTCTGAAATCAGTGGTGTTGGTCTTTATCAATTGGGTCAATTGGCTTATGTTATTAATGAATGGCATCGTGTGAATATGAATGAATAATTGACGGAAGAGGCTGGGACAAAAGTCCTGGCCTCTTCAATTATCTTTGGATTGTCGAGCAAGACGCAGTGGTTGAGTGGGCTCTACTAGGCTGATTTCATCAGCTTTTACAGCCCTACTCAACTGTGCGGAGGTGGGACGACGAAATCGAATTCTAACGAATTACCGATTTCTGTCCCACTCTCATTTTTTAGAAAAAACTTTGCAAAATTCACCAAAAACTTGTAAGATAATAAGGATGACTATCATGCAGGAGGTTCCTTGTGGCAAAAAAGGAAATCAATATTAACAATTACAATGACGATGCCATTCAGGTATTAGAAGGGTTGGATGCGGTCCGCAAACGTCCGGGGATGTATATCGGATCGACTGACGGAGCGGGACTCCACCATCTGGTTTGGGAGATTGTAGACAATGCTGTCGATGAAGCCCTGTCAGGCTTCGGTGACCGAATCGAGGTTACGATAAACAAGGACGGCAGTCTAACCGTTCAAGACTATGGTCGTGGAATGCCGACTGGGATGCACGCTATGGGAATTCCCACGGTTGAGGTCATTTTCACAGTTCTTCACGCCGGTGGTAAGTTCGGTCAAGGGGGCTATAAGACCTCGGGCGGTCTCCACGGTGTAGGTTCCTCTGTCGTCAATGCCCTGTCCAGTTGGCTGGAAGTGGAAATCACGCGCGACGGCACTGTTTACAAGCAGCGCTTTGAAAATGGCGGAAAACCAGTCACTACGCTCAAGAAAATCGGCACTGCACCTAAGTCCAAGTCTGGGACCAAAGTGACCTTCATGCCGGACGATACGATTTTTTCAACGACAGACTTTAAGTACAACACCATTGCGGAGCGCCTTAAGGAATCAGCCTTTCTGCTCAAGAATGTCCGCCTGTCACTGACTGATGCGCGGACTGGCGAAGAAGTAGAGTTCCACTATGAAAACGGGGTTGAAGACTTTGTCAGCTATCTCAATGAAGACAAGGAAACCCTGACTCCTGTCCTCTATTTCGAGGGTGAGGAGAGTGGCTTCCAAGTCCAGGTGGCCCTCCAGTACAACGACGGCTACTCGGACAATATCCTGTCCTTTGTCAATAATGTCCGCACCAAGGATGGCGGTACCCACGAGACGGGGCTCAAGACCGCTATTACCAAGGCTATGAACGACTATGCCAGAAAGACCGGTCTGCTCAAGGACAAGGACAAGAATCTGGAAGGTTCGGACTACCGCGAGGGTTTGGCTGCTGTCCTGTCCATCCTCGTTCCAGAAGAACACCTCCAGTTTGAAGGCCAGACCAAGGACAAGCTGGGCAGTCCTCTGGCTCGTCCGGCAGTGGACTCCATCGTCTCTGACAAGCTGACCTTCTTCCTCTTGGAAAATGGTGAGCTGGCTTCTAACCTCATCCGCAAGGCTATCAAGGCCAGAGATGCTCGTGAGGCAGCCCGCAAGGCGCGTGACGAAAGCCGCAATGGCAAGAAGAATAAAAAAGACAAGGGTTTGCTTTCTGGTAAGCTAACCCCAGCCCAGTCCAAGAACCCAGCCAAGAACGAACTCTATCTGGTCGAGGGAGACTCTGCCGGTGGCTCTGCCAAGCAAGGCCGTGACCGTAAGTTCCAAGCTATCCTGCCCCTGCGCGGTAAGGTTATCAATACTGCTAAGGCTAAGATGGCCGACATTCTCAAGAACGAAGAAATCAACACCATGATCTACACGATTGGAGCGGGTGTTGGGTCAGACTTTACCCTTGAGGATGCCAACTACGACAAGATCATCATCATGACCGATGCGGACACCGACGGTGCCCATATCCAGACCTTGCTGCTGACCTTTTTCTATCGCTATATGCGCCCGCTGGTCGAGGCTGGACGCGTCTATATCGCCCTGCCGCCTCTCTACAAGATGTCCAAGGGCAAAGGCAAGAGCGAAGTTGTCGAGTATGCCTGGACCGATGGCGAGCTGGATGACCTGCGTCGCAAGTTTGGCAAGGGAGCCATGCTTCAGCGCTACAAGGGGCTCGGTGAAATGAACGCTGACCAGCTTTGGGAGACCACCATGAATCCTGAGACCCGCACCCTCATCCGTGTCACCATCGAAGACCTAGCCCGCGCCGAACGCCGTGTCAATGTCCTCATGGGGGACAAGGTCGAACCACGCCGCAAGTGGATTGAGGATAACGTCAAGTTTACGCTTGAGGAGAGTGGGGAAATGGTGTTTTAGGAAGGAAAAGAAAAATATGTTAATAGTAGTGCAACAAAATGTTCAGCACAATAATTTACCAATATCACAACAGTGGTGGTGGTTAGTATTTGCTCTGATAATGACTACGATTTTGGGACCAATTATAGTGCATAGTTTAAAAAATAGATTTGACAATGCAAAAAAGATAGATATAATTGGAAATAGTATTTTAAACATAAATAACAGAAGCGGAGTGCCTGAACCGGCAACTTCTGGACAACAATTATATTCAAATTTTATATTAAACACTCTAACTATAGAAAATAAAAGAAGTGCTACTCAATCAGTAACAGAAATTGAATTATTTAATATCAGGAAAATCAATAACGATTTTAAAGATATTCAATACGATGGAGGTTTTTTTGAAAAAAGCCAAAAATTTGTACTCCTAGCATATAATAACGGAACTGAAGAAGCGATATTAGACCAATATACTATTAAGTTTACTATGTGTGAGAAAGACACTTTTAAAGAAATCTACGAAACAGAGAAAGTTCTACAAAAAACCTTGATGTTAAAGTCTGGAGATGTTAAGAGTTTAATTATATATTCATTCGAGGAGTTTATTTCTGAATTTGAACAAAATAGCAAATTACATTTTTTAAAAATTTCGATCTTTGATAATACTGGAAAAGAAATTCCTAATCTAATGTTAATTGTGACTTACGATAGAAAAGAAAAGAGATTTTATGTCGGTCAACGAGGTTCTGCTAGTCCCAGCATTGGCGAAATTCCATTGATTAATTTGCTTGAAGATGCCAAACGAAAATCTGTTACTTGCTTCCAACGATTAACTCCTGGAGCTAATGATGTTAAGTTTTCCATTTTAGTCGATAGAAGTTGTAAATTGAAATATAATGTAGCTGTTAAATGTGGTAAGAAAAGAATAGAAGATAAACAAAAATATTCTATAGATATTCGAGTTCCTGTGTATAAACAGGAAAGAGGAATTTTTCATGGTGATTTTTATACACTCTTATTTAATTTGAATCATGCTTTAAATGATGATATTGATTATAATAAAGATCTAATCAATAATTTAAATAGCGATTTAATTTATGATAAATATTATGCTGCTAGAACCCTTGCTAATGCAAAAATATAGTAAGCACTGTGACGAATGGTGCCATAACATACAACAAACACCTCACCAGATTTTCGGACAAGCTCTCCAGAGCGTGAATGAGTCCGTCCGATTTTCGGACGAGGCCTTTCATGGCGAATTCTGTTTGTCCGAAAATCGGACGAGTGTTTTGGGAGTAAAAGACGAACTTTTCTTTTTCGGACGAGCTCTTGCAAGAGCAAAAAACTTTTTCCGAGAATCGGACGAAGTAAAAAGTACATTAAAATAAAAAATAAACGAAAAATTAGGAGATTGTAAAAATGAAAAAAATTTATGGAACTACCAGTTTGGATGTTAAATCTTTAGAAAACAATGAATTTTTCCAGCTCATGTCTGAGAGCATGGAGGAGATCGCGGCTTTTAATAAGGCCAACAAGGTGGATGCTATTTACACGACTAAGCTGGCGGAGATGGAGCAGCTTCTAGCTAAGCTACAGGGCGGGCTTCATCAGACCAAGTCCAGCAAGCTAGTGGCTAGTCTGGATCAGGCTGACCGTGAGCGTGACGATGCTTTGGCTACGCTCCAGTCTTTGGTTCGGGCCTTTGCACGGGTCAAGGATGCAGCGATCAAGGAAGCCTACGAGACCCTATCTCAGCTCCTAAAAAACTACAGTGGCCTAGCTAGCACTAGCTTTGAAAAGGAGACCGAGGGCATCAACCACCTACTCCAAGAGCTGAAAAAGCCAGCCTACCAGACAGCACTGGCTAAGCTTCATCTGGAAGCCCATGTCGACAGTCTGGCTGCTGCTCAGAAAGCTTTTAACAAGATTTACAAGGAGCGATTGACAGAGCTCAAGGGCAAGGCTCCAAGCCAGAATAAGACCGTCCGCCTCAAGCTGCAAGAAATTTATGATTTCCTTGTGGACTTCACCGCCATCGGTGCTTACGCTTATCCTGAAAGAACTCACATGGTCAACCTCCGCGACCACCTCAACACTATCCGCACCCGCTACAAAAAACGTAAACCAAGCAAAAAAACTTCCCCAACACAATTAGAAGAAGCCAAATAGGTTGTTATGTTTAATTTATGCGAGTCAAAATAAATCTTAGAAAGTGAATAAGAGCAGGTATACCCTCTACAGAATCAAGAATCTCCACTAAAAAGGCAGGTATTCCCATGAGAACTGAACCCGAAATGCTAGATTTAATTTTGCAAACCGCAAAAGCGCTACAAGTCAATGCTGTCGCTATGTCCGGCTCGCGGACAAACCCAAAGGCTCCCAAGGATGAGTTCCAAGACTATGATGTGGTCTACATTGTAGAGAATTTGGATGGTCTGGTGGCTGACCTTGCTTGGTTGGAAAAGTTTGGCAAGCGCATGATTGAGCAGCATGTCCTACTAGACCATCGCCGCCTCTATCTTATGCTCTTTGAAGATGGCAATCGGATCGATTTGACCCTTTGTCCAAAGGAGCACATCAAAGAGTGGGTGGTTAGCGAAGCAGATTTCACGGTGCTGGATGACCCGCAGGGGCTGTTTGCTCCTTATGCACCGACACCCAAGCGCTATTGGACGACACCAGCTAGTGCGACTGACTTTGATAAATCCTGCAATGAATTCTGGTGGGTCTCAGCTTATGTGGTAAAGGGCATTCGTCGCAAACAACTCATCCATGCTACGGATCATCTCTATGGCATCTGCCAGCAAGAATTGCTCAAGCTGTTAGCTTGGCAAGTGGCAGCGGATAAGGGAACAATCGATGTTGGCAAGAACTATAAGTACCTCTTTCAGTATTTGCCTGCTGAGAAAGAGAAAGAATTTACAGCCTTGCTTGACTTTTCCGACCAGAAAAAAATCACCAAGTCTCTCTTAGCTACCATGCACTTTTTCCACAAAGAAGCACAAGTCTTCTCTCTCAAAACCAGCTTCCACTATGACAAAGCAACTGCAGAGAAGATGATGGAGTATGCTGAGGAGAGGTTGAAATAGTTTCAGAGACACTTACAAGATGAACAAATGCTTTGGTTTATAATAGCTATTGAGGTGAAATAGTATGTTGGATTTTATGTTTGGAATATTTTCTATGTTATTCCCATTTCTTCAGATTGTGTCCATAATCTTATCAATATATATTGCCTTACAAAATAACAAACTTGGCAAAAGATTTTATGGTTTATTTTTTCCTGTAATTATCACTATATGGAATATTTGGTTATTTTCCATAGATCGGACAGATATGTTTGATGATGCTTTAAGGTTTTATTTTTTTCTAATTGATTTCGGTTTACCTATGCTTATTTCTTCTACGCTTTATCACTCAATACGCATATATTATTTATACAAATCAATCAAGTGGCGAGTCTTCCCTATAAGTATCTGTTATTTATTCGGTTTAATTTTTCATTATCTTAATACAATGCATTGGGAGGAGCTATTTCGAGGGCAAAAGTTTGTGTTTGATATCTTGCTGATATCAACTGCTATAATTTCTTATTTACCTTGTCTATATTTGTACATACTTCAAAGAAGAAAGAACAATCCATAGGGAATAGATGCTTTTGCTTAATCTAAATAAATGTTTGTGATGACTTAAATAGTATCTAAGAATATTTTTCTCAAGTACCAATTTTAATGTAAAACCTACTCTACATTATTTGAAAGGAGTTGAACACACCCTAAATGCTGTGTAAAAATTCCTTATTACTAACCGAAGCAACAGATTTTAAACACATTAAACTACAGAAAGGATAGTTTGGTTACTTATTGTAACTGAACACGGGACTAAGACTTAGGAAAAAAGATAAATCGTCTTGGGTTCATCGAACCCTGCATCCATTTCCTATTTTTCTACAGAAATTTTCGGCAAGCCGAATCGTCCCTTTGTATCTTATGTCTAACATTCAAAATATGTCCCTGGAGGACATCATGGGAGAGCGCTTTGGTCGCTACTCCAAATACATCATTCAAGACCGGGCTTTGCCAGATATTCGTGATGGATTGAAGCCGGTTCAGCGTCGCATTCTTTATTCGATGAATAAGGATGGCAATACTTTTGACAAGAGTTACCGTAAGTCTGCCAAGTCTGTCGGGAATATCATGGGGAATTTCCACCCACACGGTGACAGTTCTATCTATGATGCCATGGTTCGTATGTCACAGGACTGGAAAAATCGTGAGATTTTAGTTGAAATGCACGGTAATAACGGTTCTATGGACGGTGATCCGCCTGCTGCTATGCGTTATACTGAGGCGCGTTTGTCTGAGATTGCAGGCTATCTTCTTCAGGATATCGATAAAAAGACAGTTCCTTTTGCTTGGAACTTTGACGATACGGAGAAAGAGCCAACTGTCTTACCAGCAGCCTTTCCAAATCTCTTAGTCAATGGCTCTACAGGGATTTCAGCTGGTTATGCCACAGATATTCCACCACATAATTTAGCCGAAGTTATCGATGCTACAGTCTACATGATTGATCATCCGACTGCCAAGGTTGATAAGTTGATGGAATTCTTGCCTGGGCCAGATTTCCCTACTGGTGCCATTATCCAAGGTCGTGATGAAATCAAAAAGGCCTATGAAACTGGTAAAGGGCGCGTGGTTGTTCGTTCTAAGACAGAAATTGAGAAGCTTAAAGGTGGTAAGGAACAAATAGTTATTACTGAGATTCCTTATGAAATCAATAAAG
>ERZ773050.368-NODE-368-length-26376-cov-11.263174_pt1 | contig 26376 bp, 20 predicted proteins | sample MGYA00580632_ERZ773050 | MGnify/ENA primary metagenome ERZ773050 (study PRJEB29015, sample SAMEA2738123) | human oral metagenome | biome: human oral; feature: human-associated habitat; material: saliva | place: China | collected 2166 ... | reverse complement strand
CAAACAGAGCTTTGCTCTGATTACTCAGATTTACGACTTTGCGCTAAAATAGGTTCTAGCGTGGGCGTAAAATCTCACCATTTCATAGTAAAAATACAAATTGTCGCCAGAGATTGGCGTTTTTTAATGTTTTAACTTAATATAATCATAAGAAATTTACTTGTTTTAATAATTATGATATAATTGCGGAGATACATTTTAGAATAATAACCAAATAATTTATTAGCTTTAAACAGGAATTTTTTAAATTATAGATAATATAAAGTTATTGTATTAAAGAGAGACTGACCGCTCATAAACTAGATAAAATATGGTAAAGAAAAAGAGAACTAAAAAATATCAAGGGGCAAAATCTAACTCCAAAAGACCAACAATAATTCACGTATCAGCTGTAAAACGTAGCAAATACGGACAATGGTGGCATGATAACAAAAAGAAAGTGCAAATCGCTGCTTCCGTTATAATAGTATCCATTATTATGACGTGGTTAATTATTGATTTTTTACATACCATTTAACTTAGCCTGACGATAGGCTGCTAAAATAGTATTATCAAATAATGCGGCGACCGTTAATGGTCCAACGCCACCTTTATCTGGTGTGATTATTAGATCCTTACGCTCACGAACATCATCATATAGATCGCCTTTTATAACACCTTTCTCACTCGCTGTCCCAGCATCAATAACTACGGCACCAGATTTTAACATTGAGCTTTTTATAAGACCCGTCGCTCCTGTTGCAGTAACTATAACATCGTATTTGGGTATTTCTATATGCAAGTCATACCCATCCCCCTTTTCAAAAACATCTACATTATAACCAGATTCTTTCCAAAGACGAGTAAGTGGAGCGCCTACAAGTTTACCTCGACCAACTATAGCAACATTTTTGCCAGATAAATCTATACCATAACCTGACAATAGCCAATTAATCGCCATAGGTGTAGCTGGTGTAAAATTACCCCCAGAAAGTCCGTCAACATCCTTATTAGGGTTAATATGTGATAATATTTGATCAGTATCCAAATCGCCAGGTAAGGGTAGTTGAACAATAATACCGTGAACACTATCGTCACGAGAAAGTGTATTGAGTCTCTTGATTATAGTATCGGCATTTTCTTTATAGACACTAAATTCTACTAAAATATCATTAGCATAAGCTTTCTTTAGATTAATATACGTATCTATTACTTTATTGCCGCTATCTACATACACAACAGATAGTTTAGGTATGATCTTTTTTGATTGACGCAAATTTCTTACTTGCTTAAGTTGGCGTACTTTTACAAAACTAGCAAGCTCAGCCCCATTTAAAATCTTCATGGTCTTTATTATACTATGTAAAGTGTGATAAAATGAAATTGTAAGCACCTGTAGCTCAGCGGATTAGAGCACTGGTCTTCGGAACCAGGTGTCGTACGTTCGAATCGTACCAGGTGTACCAAGAATTTATTTACTACATAATATATCGCCCACATTTGTTGGCGATATATTTTATATTCACTTAATATCTTACTGCATTACTCAAATCTAAAAGACCATTTGTTTGGGTAGGTACTATTGAATTAAAAGATGAATTACCAGGTGAGATAAATCCTCCATCCAATCCCCAACAATATATGCCATAGCCTGTAGCAGCACAAGTTCTATTTTCCCCAGTTGCTATCGATCTAATATATTGCCCATGTAATGGCGTGCCATTTGTTTTAACTGCTACGGGGCTAGACTTACTTGTTTTAGACCCATCCCCTAACTGTCCATAGTTATTATTTCCCCAGCAGTAAATAACATTATTTGCAATAACACATGTATGAGTAGAACTAGAGCTAATAGCTCCTATTGATTTATCTTTTAATACAGAATTGGTACTCTTAGCATTTATAGCACTAGACTTAGGAATGCGAACATTTGTGGAACTAGATCCATAGCCAAGCCTATTTTCTGTTCCCCAGCAGTATAGTTGAGACTTAATATCAACTGCACAAGAGATACCGTTTGAGACTGTAATTAAAACTTTAGATATATCATTAACAGGATCACCCACCTCAATGAGCTTAGGTGACTTGACTAAACCAGTTCCGCTTGATTCTCCTTTTAAATTTTTGCCCCAACAATATACTTTTTTATCAGCCAAAGCACAGGTATTATCACCTCCAGCTACTATATCAGTAGTTTTTCCATGAAGTCCAGAAGCAGGGTCAGCACTCACAAGTACAGCTCTGGAACTAGAACTGCCCAATCCATTTCCTAAAGTTCCAGCAGCCCCCCAGCAATATACATTACCCTCAGCTATAGCACAGGCATGTGACCTTCCTACAGTTACCTTAGTAACTTTCTTGTGAGAAAAAGTGTCGCCTACATTAGCAATCACTGGGACTGGTTTTGATCTATTAATATTTGTGCCGTCACCCAAATTAGAGTAAGTATTCTCCCCCCAACAATATGCTTTACTACTGATTACAGCACAACCAAACGAAGGGCTATCGCCATCACTAAGATCAACATTAGTAGCTCTACCATTAACTACAGCCCTATCATCTTCTCCAGCAATAAGAACTGGTCTCTTTCTAATATTAGATGTGCCGTCACCAACTGAACTCTTAATATTTCTACCCCAACAATAAAGCTTATTATTCGCAATAGAACATACATTGCTAGACACTGCTAAAGAGGTACGGAAATTAGGAGTATTTCCTCCACGTAATGCACCATCATGAGATATGGGACTTACTGGATCAGGAGCTTTTCTATAATTACCAGTACCAGTAGATCCTGCATCATTTCTACCCCAACAATATATCCAGCTATTTAAACTAGCACATCCGCCAAAATCACCAGCGGATATAGATTCTATTTGTTTACCATATAATAAATTCTTTGAAGGAGTAGAACTTGCATCAACGGGTTTATTATATCTTTCTCCACTTGATGAACCACCATGTCGGGTTCGCCCCCAGCAGTATGGCTTAGAGTCAGCGACTACACATGTATTAATATGCGAAGTGGATACATCTGTTACTTTTTTATTTTTTAAAATACTGTTATTACTTATATCTACAGGGCTAGATCTATCATACGTATCACCAGTACCCAGTTGACCATCATCATTTCTACCCCAACAATAAAGCCTCCCTTCAGCTATAGCACAGGTATGTTCACCTTTTAGTGATATTTTCTCAACTCTTTTTCCTTCCATAGGACTGCCTGCGCCCACCTCAAATGGTCTAGGTCGGTCATTATTATCACCAGTACCCAGTTGACCATAGTTATTTTTTCCCCAACAATAAAGTTTATCACCCGCTATAGCACAAGCGTAATTGTTCCATACAGATGTACCAATATCAGTGACTTGCTTATCATATATACCAGTGTCAGTGCTTACAAGTAGTGGAGTCTCTGAATCCGAATAAGATCCATTACCAAAAACTCCATCTTTATTTTGACCCAAGCAATAGGCCTTATATTCTGCTATTATGCACGTGTAACCGTATCCCGCAGAAACCTTATCAACTCTCTTATTATTTATACTACCAAGATTAATTCTAGTAGCAAAATTATATTGGCCTGGACCACCAAATCCGCTAGAATTGCTCATATTACCCCAGCAATACATTTTGCCCTCAGATGTTGCACAAACATGTAATCTACCCGCGGAGACTTGATCAACTTCTTTATCCTTTAAATCGCTATTAGGGTCACTAGAAGTATCAGCTGGAACAGGCCAATCATAATAGGAACCATATTTAGCTTTTTCATCATAGTAGTAATAGCCAACACCTATACGCATAGCACTATTATCTCCCCAGCAATAAACCTTTTTGCCAGATACAGCACATACTACATCATCACCGATATCCATCTGAATAGGCTTGTAGTCTGAAACTACAGGAGTTATGGGAATATCCACTTTTTCGTTAGCTTTATATGTAGTATGTCCAAATTGAACACTACCATTAGACGATAAATATATGTTTGAAGAGCTTGAATTTATCTTATAATCATAAGTTACATTTGAGCCAATACTACCGCTTCCTATCAATGATGAGCCCTGTACACTATCGTCAGCGCCTTTAATTGCAGCCATTAGTCCTGATCTCGCAGAATTACGTGCTGTAGATATATTATCAAGATCACGCGTAGAAACTGATAAGCTACTAAGATATTGTAAAACTATAGCAAATATAGACATAGCTACAAAAGATAAACCTACAACGATTGAAAGTACGTAACCATCTTCACTCTTCTTGCCTACCATGATATATCCTTTCTCTTATGTACGGAATATTTATACTCTTTGTCATTTATATTATATTTAGTTGTTATTTTTATAGAGACAACCTTGTTGTCTATTGCAGATAGGGAAAGCGGCGGAGAATTATATTTGTATGCATAAGAATCACTATCTGGCGATAATGACGGACCATTATAATAGTTAACCTCAAACCCATCTACATTGTTTAATAATAAAATATCACGAGGAGATCCTTTGTCTGGAAATTTTGTAGTAGATTCATATGGATATTTACATATAATTTTATCTTCTGGCGGCTCCACGATAGATCTTCTATAAAGCCTAGAATTATGCACATAGTAAACTACATTATATTTATATGGTTTGTCTGATTTACCACAGTTTTCTATTTTGTCTGCAATAGTCGAAAGTTCTCTATCCTTATTCTGAGGCGGCTTTGTAATTGCAGGAAGTGTTAATATTAACGTACGCATAGAACTACCAGCCCCACGATAATTCCATCCTCGCAAAGGAGCTGGATAGTCTATATTATTGAAAAGAGGAGCCCTTCTAAATTCGATAGTACGATCTAAATCTGAATCTATTACACTAATAGCCTTATGAGAATCATTAATCTGTTTAGCCCGCAATATTTGGCCATATTGTAAGCTAGAAAATTTTACTAATATAGGTACTAATCCTATTATCACAACAGAAGATATAGATATTACCAATATAAGTTCTACAACAGTAAAACCATATCTATTGCGCATATGTTACCTGCTTCACAGTCTCTATATCAGTAGCGTTGGGATGATTTTTATACTCTACGACAGATTCAACCACCACATAGTTATCGCATCCTTTGCTAGGACTTGTGTATGCCACTATTTTCTGATTTATAGAAGAATTTTTTATTTCAGTAAGACTGGAGTCTTCATTAAATTTATCACCCTTATTAATAAGACTCTTCTGAAACTTAGTCACAGAGTCATTTATTTCACATTCAAAACCAGCTTCTTTTAGATTTTTTATTCGTTTATAGCGCTCTAGATTAACATTAGCTATCATAATAGCAACGGAACGAAGTTTTCTCCACTCAAACGATCTAGTTGCATAAATATAAGACTGAGCTAAAACGCCGATGACAATTGATGCAACAAATACAGATACTAAAACTTCCACAAGAGTAAACCCACCTTCTGATTTGTCCATAGTTATTATGGATTATAACATGTTAAAACTAATAATATCAAAGATTTATTTAAGTTACATTTTATTCTTCCATACTTGAAAAAGTATACATTATTTAGTACAATTACATAGACTTGGGTCAGTAGCTCAGCTGGTTAGAGCACCTGCCTCTTAAGCAGGGTGTCCTGGGTTCGATCCCCAGCTGACCCACCAAACAAAGATTTTATCATATCGATACGTTAGCGTATCGTTTTTTATTTATATTTATATTAGTGCACAATTTTAGAGACGAGAGTATAACAGCTATTTACAAAATATCATATGTGATATAATCGTAATATGAAACTAATTAATGATCCTTCTTTATCTAACTACTTAACTATGAAAATTGGCGGCTCAGCTCTGATGATGGCTGAAGTGTATAATCTAAAAGATATTCAAGACATAATACAAAAATGTAAAAATGAGAAACTAAAATTCTACATATTAGGAGGTGGAAGCAATATAATTGCACACGATGAAACTTTTAATGGCATAATCATACAAAATAAAATTACTGGAATACATATCATTAAAGAAGACGGAGAATCTGCTGTAATAAAAGCTGGCGGCGGCGAACCATGGGATGACCTAGTAAAGATGTCTGTAGATATGAACCTCAGCGGCATTGAAGCTATGTCAATCATACCAGGAACTTGTGGAGCAGCGCCTGTACAAAATATTGGCGCCTATGGTCAAGAAATAGCAGACACCTTGATAGAAGTGGAGGCTTTTAATACTGATAGTGGCGAGATTGAAACTATCGCAGCTAAAGATTGTGAATTCAAATACCGAAGCAGTATTTTTAGAGATAAACTACCTGGGAAATATATAATATTATCCATCACTCTACGCCTTTCAAAATCTAAGCCAAAACCACCATTTTATGCGAGTTTACAAAAATATTTAGATAATGCGCATATCACAGATTACAATGTATCAGATATACGCCAAGCTGTTATACAGATTAGGCAAACTAAACTTCCCGATCCTGCGAAACAACCAAATTCAGGCTCTTTCTTTAAAAATGCCATAGTAACAAAGCAAAAATTAGAACAGCTATTAGCTAATTATCCAAATGCACCATATTATGATATGGGAAATAATCAATATAAAGTACCGACTGGCTGGCTCATTGATAACTGTAACTTAAAAGGTAAATTAATAAAGGGCATGCGCATAAATCCAGCAAACGCCTTAGTTCTAATTAATGAATCTGCTAGTGGATATAAAGACTTAGCTGCTGCCCGTGCAGAAATCACAGCTACCGTATATGATAAGTTTGGCATAAAAATAGAGCAAGAGCCCCTTGAAATTTAATATAAAATACATATTGCGTTTATTAAAACAATGGTTTACAATTGCGATATAAATACTTAATTTAATAGGGGGCATTCATAAAAACATGAATCTTCAAAAATCAAAACAAGCTGGCTTTACATTAATAGAGCTTCTTATAGTAATAGTAGTTATTGCAATCTTGGCAGCTATTTCTGTGGTTACATTTACAGGGATTCAGCAACAAGGTCGCGATTCTCGCCGAGCTGGCGATTCAGCAAACATTGTTAAATTAGTTTCAACATGTATGGCTTCTGAAAGTGGCGCTGAGTGGAAGGATATTTCTACTTTACCAGCACTTAAGACAGCCGTTAAATCTGGTGGAAAATGTTCAAAATCTAGTAATATTAATGAGGAGACTCTAGATACATTAGTAGTTTCAGAACCTGCACATAGTAGCAAGATAGAAATGCAATATCAGATCTGTGCTCCTACAGGAACTTCTAAAGAAAACATTAAAGATAACATTACTGGAATTAAAATAGCTTACTGGCACGAAAAAGACGGTAAAACAAAAGCTGTTACTGCTGGTGAAGCAGGTGAATGTAAAGAAGCTGATGCTTAGTATTAGATAATTACTTTACTATTTAACACCCCATAATATATACTATGGGGTGTTTTGTTATTTATTATCAGCTAATAGAATAAGATTATTAATTACAATCCAAATAGATACACTACAACAACACTATATGTTAATTTAAAACTATAAAGTAGATAACCTATCTACAATATTTTGTGCAACTTTTCTAAAATCGTCTTCCTTATATCCTTTTGTAGTCATAGCAGGCGTACCAAGCCTTAAACCACTTGGCTTAAACGGAGGAAGCTGATCATTAGGTATAGCGTTAGCGTTGGTGGTTATATTTATTTCTTCCAAAGATTCTTGTGCACGTCGACCATCAATGCCAAAAGTCTTGTACACATCGATTAACAATAGATGATTGCTGGTACCACCAGTAACCATTTCTACATTATTCTCTTTAAATATTTCCTCCATAGCTTTTGCATTTCGTATGATCTGCTTAGCATAGTCCTTAAATTCAGGACGTAAAGCTTCGCCAAAAGCTACTGCCTTGGCTGCAATCGTATGCATATGAGGACCACCTTGAGTTCCAGGAAATACCGCCCTATCTATAAGAGTGGGCAAATTTTGCAATGTCTTATTTGGCTTTTTTAACGGATTAGAGACTATACCCCTACTTAAAATTAAACCACCGCGCGGTCCCCTTAGTGTTTTATGTGTCGTAGTAGTTACTACATGAAATCCATAGTCTAATGGATTTTTAGCAACACCAGCTACAATCAGACCTGCAATATGGCTCATATCTGCCATTAGCATAGAGCCAACCTCCTTGCCAATACTAGCAAATTTAGCATAATCTAACTCACGTGGATATGCACTAAATCCTGCCAAGATTATTTTTGGCTTGTATTTTAATGCTAATTTCCGCAATTCATCATAATCCACTTCGCCTGTTTTTATATCCTTTATGCCGTAGCGTATAAAATTATATTCACGAGCACTACGCGTCACTGGCGCTCCATGAGTTAGATGACCACCATGATCAAGAGACATAGCTAAAATATTATCTCCAGGTTCGCACCAAGAATAATAAACCGCTTCGTTAGCCTGAGCACCACTGTGCGGTTGAACATTTGCATGATCCGCTCCAAACAATTCCTTTGCACGGTCTATAGCTAATTGCTCTATTTTATCTGTATTTGTTTGCCCACCATAATATCTCTTACCTGGATATCCTTCGCTATACTTATTAGTAAAAACACTACCAAGCGCCACTAATACATCATTAGATACATAGTTCTCACTTGGAATTAATTCAATTGCACTATCTTGACGTGCCACTTCGGCATTAATTAGATCTTCGACTTTCTTGTCATTCATTAAAAAAGTCCTCCTACTGCTTTAGTTTATCATAATTCAAAGAAAAACACCGCCCTTTTAGAGAGCGGCGTTTAATTGCTCAACCTTACGGGCGGTGATGATTCACCAATGAGGAGGAGCTTAGGTTAGACAAATTCATCATCAACATTCCAGTCATCATCAGCACTGTGATTAACACAGGACTCAGTACTGGAATTAACACAGGGCTTTGGATTTGAGTCTTTACTAGCACGACCACCACACAAAGCTTTATATTTGGAATTGATCATGTTCTCTGTAGCAACCTTTTCCTTTACAGGATCTGCCAAATACGAATTGACTTCCTTACGGAATTCAGCATCAAATTGCAAAAGTTCAATAACATATGCAACACATTCTCGGTCGCAACCCAGATTTAAGTATGTGAAAACTCCATTTGGTGATGTGAATCGAATACCCCAATCCCCATCATTTGGTTCAATAATATCAATCCGATACAGCTCAACCTTACCGTGGCTTAGTTTGCTGTAGTACTTTCGGTACATTAGGCGTTTAGCAGCAAACGCCAAATAGCCGATACCCAACATACACATTGACGCAAAGTAGATTTTCACAACAATCTCAAGCACAATATTTGGATAATCGCTTGAATCAATAGCAAAAAGACCAACGAACCCAACGCAAGCTGTCACAATGTAAAGTACACAGGAAAACCAAAGTTCTCCACCCAACTTGTATGATTTGAAGGCCTGTTCAGCATGCCAACTTTCATTCCGCATGGGAACATCAGTTGCAGTATAGTAGATAGATGAAGTGCTCATTATGAGCATCCTCCTTAGGTTGGAAACGTACAAGTACAGTGGAATTACCGCACTCCAGTTGTTATATTATCATAATATTTGTTGTAAGTCAACAGTATTAATTTTTATATCATTTATGGTATAATGCAACCATGAATAGTGATACGTATCTTGAAAAAATTGGTAATCTAATTCAAGAAAACCGCATTATGCGCGGCTGGACACAGGCACAATTAGCCGAAGCATTGGACACTAGCCAATCCGCTATCAATAGAATTGAAAAAGGCGGACAAAATATCAGCCTAGAAATGATCGCAAGAATAGGAGAGGTGCTAGCTAGACCAATTGTGAATATAAATGAGGAAGGGAAAATAAATTTTAAGGTACGCGGCGGTCATGAACTTTCTGGAGAAATTAATGTAAAAACAAGTAAAAATGCAGCAGTAGCATTGCTCTGTGCAAGTTTACTGAATAAGGGAACCACTACTCTCCGTCGAGTTGCTAGGATTGAGGAAGTTAATCGTCTTATTGAAGTTTTAAATAGTATTGGCGTAAAAACCCGTTGGAAGAATGGTTCTGACCTAGTAATAAATCCGCCAAAGACACTTGATTTGAAAAACATAGATGTAGCTGCCGCAATGAGAACCCGATCAATTATTATGTTTATGGGTCCGCTACTTAATCAATATAATAAATTTGAATTACCATTTGCTGGTGGATGTAACCTTGGAGTAAGAACGGTTGAACCACATCTAACAGGATTGGAACCATTTGGACTTTCTGTAGATGCGTCACAAGACGCATATCGCGTAAGCGTGGAAAAAACATCTCCAGATCATGCAATTTTACTAACCGAGCGTGGTGATACAGTAACCGAAAATGTCATTATGGCAGCAGCATTGCACCCAGGTACAGTAACCATACGTAACGCTAGTCCAAATTACATGGTGCAAGATCTATGCTTCTTCTTGCAAAAATTAGGTGTTATTATCGAAGGTATCGGCACTACAACACTAAAAATTACTGGATTAGAAAGTATAGATCAAGAGGTTGAATATTTCCCTTCTGAAGACCCGATTGAAGCCATGAGCTTTATAGCGGCTGGAATTGTGACAAGTTCAGAAATCACCATTAAACGTGCTCCAATAGAATTCCTAGAGATTGAATTAGCAATATTATCTGGGATGGGATTAAAGTATGAAATTACCCCTGAATATAAGGCAGCTAATGAACAAACTCGTTTAGTTGATATAAGCTTAAAAAAATCTAAATTACACGCACCAAAAGATAAGTTACATAGTATGCCTTTCCCTGGAGTTAATATGGATAATTTACCGTTTCTAGGTTTAATAGCTACTGTCGCAGAAGGTAGAACTCTAGTGCATGATTGGAGTTACGAAAATAGAGCAATTTATTTTACAGAACTTACAAAGCTTGGTGCAAATATAGAGTTAGTTGATCCGCATCGAGTATATATAGCTGGACCTACCCACTGGAAAACTACAGATATGATAGCTCCTCCTGCTTTACGACCAAGTGTAGTAATTTTACTTGCTATGCTTGCTGCCCCAGGAATTTCCACTCTTCGTGATGTTTATTCAATTAATCGTGGCTATGAAGAGCTCGCTAAAAGACTCAATAGCTTAGGCGCAAATATTGAAACAATCTATGAATTATAGCTAAACAAAAATAGTAAGTTTGCTCGCTCTGTGATATAATTATTAGTATATTGAGCGGGCGTCGTATAATGGCTAATATACCTGCCTTCCAAGCAAGTGATGCGAGTTCGATTCTCGCCGCCCGCACCAATTTATTGATAAGCTTTAACCAGAATAGCCTCAAAAGCATTTAGCATGAGGCTATTTTCAATATCATATTCATCAGTAGTGTTAGTACTAGCCACAACCCTGCCCCTACTTGGTATATTTGTATTAATTTGTCTATCAGTAAAGTTTATAAGTATATAGAAAATTTCGTCATTATAGTTACGTTTGAATGTCATTATGTCGTCGCTAATATCTTGCCAAGTTGAATATTCTCCATATCGTAAAGCAACATACTCACTCCGTAATGTAAGCATTTTTTTATATAGATTAAAAAATGAATGGTCGGTATTTTGTTCGCTTTCAACATTAAGCCAATCTAGATTGTCACCGATTGGAAGCCATGGATTAGAATTAGAAAATCCAGCATTATTAAGAATATCAGAGTTCCAGCGCATTGGTGTACGATATTTATCACGTGCATCCATACCTGCGCCGCCAGCGAAATTATCATGTTTATAATTTTGCGGGATGTCAACATCAAGCATACCCAGTTCATCACCATAATAGATGGCAGGTATACCAGGTAAACTTAATTGCATAAGAGCTAAAGCTTTTGCTTGCGCCATACCAAATTTAGAGGCTATACGAGTCTGGTCGTGATTACCGAGCGACGCAACTGGTAGCTGATCGTACCAAGTTCCAAAAGCGTTAAATTTTTCTTGAAACTTACGTGCCCACCACTCTGTTTGAAAAGCTTCAAAATAGAATGTAGATGACACCCCTGGCGCAATCTTTTGGATAGCAGAATACTGGTCAAAGCGACTCCCGAACCTATCATCTGGATAAAATTCATATACTAAAAATTTATTTTTATATTCTAAAGCTACATCGCTCATCATACGCAAATATTCACAGAGTTTTGGGCCGCCCTTACTATTTTGATGAATATAAGAGCCATAGTCTTCGTCGCCAGCATAATACTCAGGATTTCGGGGATTATCACCAGCCGCAAAATTCTTACTAAGAGGCCATATGGCGTCAACTCTAAATCCATCAACACCCTTTTCAAACCAAAAACGCATGATTTCAAATATCTCTTGACGCACTTCAGGATTATCCCAATTTAAATCTGGTTGACTTGGCAAGAAAGAATGTAAATAATATTGGCCCGTTTTATCATGCCACTGCCAGGCACTGCCGCCTGACATACTGAGCCAATTATTCGGCGGGGTGCCGTCTGATTTTGCATCACGCCAAATATAATAATCACGTTTAGAATTATCGCGAGATGATAAAGATTCTTTAAACCAAGCATGCTGATCTGAGGAGTGATTCGGTACTAGGTCAAGCATTACTTTAAGATCGCGCTTGTGAGCCTGAAGTAATAATTCATCAAACATCGCCATGCCACCAAAAAGAGGATCTATTGATCTATAATCACTAATATCATAACCACAATCAATTTGTGGAGAAGAAAATATTGGTGACAGCCAAATTACATCAACCCCAAGAGATTTATCTTCTCCCTTAAGATAATCTATTTTTTCTATTATTCCTCTCAAATCACCGACGCCGTCACCATTCGTATCTTTAAAACTACGAGGATAAATTTGGTATATTGCATTAACATCACGCCAGGACTTTGTCATACATATATTATACACTAGAAATGATTATGTTTTAATTGAGGAATAAAAATATGCTATAATATATGATATAAATTTACCAGAAATGAAAAACACATGAGTGATATAGTAAGACGCCAAATGCAAGCCGAAACTGAGGCAAATGGTGAGATTAGGGCTAAAGATTTTAAACATACCAGTGCGTATAGAATCGTAGCAGAAGGGATTGACCCAGAAGTTTCTATACAAACCAAATTATCTAGCGGAGAAGCCATTCGGCAACAACTTATAAAACGTGCAAAAACCCAAAGTATGGGTATAAATTTATCCTATGAAACATCAAATCTAGCTAATGGTTCGTATAGAAATGAAGCTTTTGACTCTTATAATAAAGAAAAACGAGATATATTATTAGGAAAACACAAAAAAAAGCGTAGTACTAAAAGATACTCACGAGACTCCAATAACTCAAATCAAGACAATACATCATATAAATCACCCTACAAGAAAGATTCAGATTCTAAGCAAAAAAATGATAATTCATCTAATAATCAATCGCTTAATTTTAGAAATCAAGCTCGCGAACGCTTTGGGTCGGCACCTAATAGTAAACCAAAATACAATCCTTTTGCATAAACCTCCTAGAAAACAAATAGAGTATCTGCTATAATATCTACAGCTATGGCGGATGTAGCTCAGATGGTTAGAGCGCCAGTTTGTGGCACTGGAGGTCGTGGGTTCGATCCCCATCATTCGCCCCAAATATAGCAACCAGATGCGGCAGAATCCGCGGTCGATTTAGAGCCCCAGTAGCTCAGTGGATAGAGCAAGAGACTTCTAAGCTTTTGGTCGTAGGTTCGATTCCTACCTGGGGTACCAATAATTTGATTAGTTATTAGCCGTTTTGGCTTTTTATTATTAATATAATATCGTGAGCAGTAATAATTCGCTAAGTGAACTTGGAAATCTTCTAGTTTCTTCTCTAGAATATATTGATAATTATGATAATAATCAACAGCGCAATAAGCAAAGCGATATATTTTATATAAATACAGCAGGAAGCAAGTTAACTCATGCCTATGAACAAATTCGTAATGCTTCTGAATATGCTGACGATCATCTATTTAGACAACGCGCAATCCGTCGTTTTCTAGCACGAACTTTATCGTTTCACGAAAAGACAGATATTTCCAATACAGGTGAAGAATTAGTTACTGAATTAACCTTGGCAGGATATATAAATAACGGATCCATGTCAAATCAGGACTGCAAAAACATCCAAAGCCAAATTAAACGCTATTATGGAGCTTACTGGCAATATGTAAAAATTGAACATTCACATACCAAATGCATGCAATTTAAAAACTGGCTTTTGGATGTTTTAAGTGTGCGCTGTGAACAAATCATTCAGCCAAACATTCGCCAAGTTTCCTTTACTCAATTTGCTTTTACGTATCTAAGGAATAATATAACTAAAGATAATATATCTAACTTAACGGGATCTAGTATTAAGCCTGAAGAATACTCAATTATTTTATATATAGCTATACAACAAGCGCTTCTTAAATTAGGACAGGCAACAATCCGAACTTCTCTCATAGATAGTTACCATCAAGATATTACGATTATCGCGCGTTTTGAATCCTTCAACGAGATAATTGATGATTTATTTGGAAGTAAAGCTGTAGCAATTACCGAGAGGATTATTAAGAAAAATGGAGCTACTCTAAAAATGATATACACTGCATTCTATGCTCCTAATGCACAAATGAATATATCCAACCTAGAAAGTGAAAGTATACTAACATATTCACTTGAAAAACACATTAAGCGTGAGTATGCTACACTCGACAAATTATTAGACAACGCAATTATAAAAAGTATCGTATTTCTTATCATTACAAAAAGTATTATAGGTCTTTCGATTGAAGTTCCATACGACTTAATGGTAGAAGGTCATATAGAATGGGTTCCGTTAATAATAAATCTTCTATTTCCTGCCCTATTTATAGGTTTGTCCCGATTTACTCTTACAATTCCTAACACACGCAATACAGATACAATTGTAGACCAAGCGGTTGCAATGATTTTCAATAATCACCCCGAAATGAAGATTAGTATTCGCCAACAAAAAGCATCCACTGGATTCTCGATAGCGTATGGAATCTTATTTATACTAGCGTTTGTAGGGCTTAGTTATATTTTATATCTACTTAAGTTTAATATAGTACAAGGAATAATATTTGTAATATTCTTATCAACTGCTAGCTTCTTAGTATTTAGAATGTCAGCTCAGATACGTGAAATTGAAGCAGTCACACAGAATAAACCGATTAGCTCAGTCTTACGTGATATTATTTATTTACCATTTATATATGTCGGTCAACAAATTTCATCTAAATATGCCAAAATGAATATAATAGCTATGACTTTAGATATGTTAATTGAAATGCCTTTAAAGTCAGTATTACGAATATTCAGACAATGGGCGACTTTCTTGAATAATAAGCGAGATGACCTACTTTAAATTATTAGCTTTAATTTTCACGAGTGAATAATATATTATTACGAGCATAGAAACCGCTATTAAATGTAGGATTTGAATCATGATGCCAACATTCTTTTGCGCCAGACATTCCTGCTAAAACACGGCAAGATGCTGTATAAGCTCTAAAATTATTTAACATATTTGATTCTTCGGCACATTTACGCCCACTCATCCAATCCTGATCCACTGTGCTACCCCAGGCTCTACCATAGTATGCTGAAGGAACTTCTCTTTTTTTAGTTGGATCATCCGAACTATCCATATATTCTATATATGTACCGCCATATGTACGTCTGACTGGATTTTTAGTTTTATCCTCTGCGTCAGGTGTATATTTTTCATCTTGGTATTCAGTAGCTAAACCAATACTTCCCCAAGGGTCTTTACGGTTAACACAAAATTCTAAGAATTTAGCGTATTCTGTATATTTATTAGGCTTACCGGTCTTTGGGTCTATATAAGATGATTTAGCACCCTCTGCAGCCTCTTTTTTCATACGATCAGCTACATTACTATCACCCTGCATATCACGACTATTAACCTCGTTTAAAGACTTTTGGGCTTCCTCGGGATGCGGTTGTGTCATATAGTTTAGCATATTATCTATGGATATATCCATATCCTTCTTGCTCATACTGTATCTAACATTACAACCAAAATCTGGATTTATAAAGTTACCGCTTTCAAGACTGCAGTCACTCATTGTTAGAAAACGCTCTTTAGCTGTATTTACAGGCTGTGAATATGCTGCGTTTACAGTTTTAGATAAGCTTTCTAACGATCTAGGAGCTAAGGTAAAGATACTTTTTATAGTTTGAGTAGGCGTTATCGCCAGAGTAGGCGTTATCGCCAGAGTACGCGTATTACTGTATCCATAAATTGAACGCGCTATTGAGGATACAAATTTCCGTGTTTTATCTTCTTCAGATTTATTTTTATTAACAAGTCCAGCAACTTCACTACCGTAATTTATATAATTATGATATTTACGCAAGCTCTCTTTTGTAGCAGGACGCATTCCGATCGATTGCGCAGCATCGCCCAAAATAATACCAGCACCAGAAAATACCGCATCTTGTGTAGCTATTCCAAGACCCAGCTCAGCTGTTTCAGTAGTTTCTACTCCAGCAGCCAAATATGAAAAATAATCAGCGTCAGTCCTAGAAGCGCTAGCCATTTTATCTGGGACAAAAGATGATACTGATGGACGTATTTTAGTATTAACATCTCTTACTAGACTTTCAAGAGCTGGACAAGGATCATTCTTATAGCCCTTCAATCGCATATATAATTCCATGGCATATACGGCGGCAACTGCTGGACTAACAAGCGATGATGCGGCAATTGCAGATGGAAGTGCGCAAGTTTTTTCATCTTTATTTTCATTAGAAGCCGCACTACTAGAAATACCGCCAGCACACATTTTATAAGGATCTAAGCTAGGAATACCCGCTAATACTGACGTGCTATATAAACTACCACGCAAGGAAAGAGTTCCTGCCGTACTTCCAATAGATCCAGTTGCTAATTGGCTTATAATTTCCCGCGCATCATTCATATAATCTCGGTTGCGTGATCTTAATTTATTGTAGTCTGCCACTTCAAGACTAGCAGGAACACGATAAGAGCTACTATCAAAAGCATTCTTACCTGCTTTATTAACCACGGTTAGCCTGTCGGTTAATATATTAATTGCAGCTTCAAAATTTGAGCTATTTCCAGATTTTATAGCATCAGCTAAAGCCATGTATTGCATAGCAAAACGAGCTAAAGTTACAGCGCGGGCATTTCTAACAGCATTATCCGCTAAATCTGCATATGTATACATAGAACAAGCCAATGCTAAATGAGTAGATTTTGCTTGATCCATTAGTCTATCCACTATATCTTTTTTCCAAATTTCTTTGTTTTTATCATTTCCCAAAAAATGTAAGCCGTAAACACCTTGAGCATTAGCATCAATATAATCGGCATTTTTAATTAAAGCTTCACCAAATGATCTTCCTACATCCTTAGGAGTATATCCGTATACAGTTGGGCGATGCTCTAGATGAAAGCGCTTATATAAACGATCAGAAAATTTTCTATCATGATAAAGCCCACCGCTAGGTGTTATTACATTATGAATACTGTAGCTATCTTTATTATTACGACGAGAAATATCTAAAAGCTGGTTCTCATTTGTAACAACATCCTTGCTGGGAAGTGTTAATCTAGCAGAAGTAAAACGCCCCTGAGAATTTTCGCGAGCATCAACCTTAACTCCATAATTTTCAAAACGTTCTTTTAGCATATTGCTCATGGTTTTAAATTTACATTTTATACTTTCCTCGTCACAATTTCCCCCAAGTTGCGAACCTAAGACTTTGTGTGTAAAAACATAATATGCACCAGCGGCGTCATTTAAATCATTACTAATTTGCTCCTTCATATTTACAAGCATTAAGGATGGAGCAAGAATTACAGACACAACAATTCCTATAGCTAAAATTAACACAGTACTAGTAGCAATAACAATCGCTCCTCTGCTTATTTTAGCTTGATTATATTGTTGCCCATTATTAGAATAACTAAGCTCATCGTCATCAATAATATTAGACTGCTCTGCCTTCTGTTCAAGAGATTTTATATCATCTGCCATTATTCTGTTGTTTTACATTCTTATTTTTCTGATTGATAGCATTATTAGCCGCTGCAATTTTGAGATCATCATCCTTAGATGTAGAATCCGAATTCTCCTGCTTAACCTTTCTACCAGCTTCAAATATATCGTTGATATCACCAGCTTGAATCTCTTGTGAACTCATAACAAATTTAGCAGCACGAGCCTTAGCTTTCATTTCAGTATCAGTTTGTTGGTGATGAGGAGAAGAGATACCATCAATACTATAACCTGTAGAAATTGAACTGTCCGCCAATGATGGTCCACCTTGAACAACTACAACATTATTGGCAGACACTGGCCCACCTTGAATAACCGCAGACGAAGCACCAGTAGAGCCTGATGACACCGAAGGGGAAGATAAGCCTGAGCCAGTCAACGCACTTCTTGCGGCCCGCGCCTTCGAGTCTACATTTCCGCCGCCGCCAGATATTTGATTTCCAGCTAACTTAGTTATAGTTGAAGCCGATAATTGATCTTTTCCATTAGCAGAAAGACCCTCATTTTGACCCGAATTAGATATAAATCTATTAGGATTGTTATCAGACGCACTATATCTATTCCTATCATTATTCTGATTTTGATCTTGATCTGAGTTTTGATTACCAAAACTATTCCTAGTTTGGTTAGAACGACCCAGTCCATCTCTAGCCAAATCACCCTTGCTTATATTCTCTAGAAGATAGGCCTCTGCCGCCTTCAATTCAATACTATCAAAATTATTAACATTCAACTGTCTAGAATCTGTCGAAGACTGTATTTGTGAATTCTGATATCTCCTAACAGTACGAGCATAATGATCTTGCGCCGAAGCTCCGCTAGCTCGCAATTCCTTTAGGCGAGATTCAACTTGACGCTCAAATTGAACTTGTTCCTCACTTTTTTGTTGCTTCTTACGGCCACGGCGTAGCCCCATTTTATTAGATAAATTATCAGAGCCTTCCCCAGATGCCATATTTTGCAAACGCCGCAAACCTTGGCTAAACATATTACCTGCTGGATCTTTTTTATTAGCATTTGCACCTTGTTGTGCGTTGGAATAATTATTTGGTTTACCACCACGGCGGACATACATACTAGCCATACTGGCACCATTTAGCACAAATTTAAATACATACCAAGTCGCAGCCAAAGGCAACACTGCAGCCCCCGCCGCAACTAGATGAACCGTTGAACTCGCAGTAACCTTTCCGCCAATTGGTTTTGATAAAGTATACTGATCGTTTTCAATCTTGTAATTTGAATCACCAGACTGTACAATCGCGGAACTTACTATCTGGCCAACACCTAATAGAAATGCAATCACCGGAAAAAGCATAAGAGTCTGTATAAAAAGATTTAACCATTTTTTAAAATATTGTTCTGTATTAGGTAATAGAAATGCAACAAGAGCAAGCGGAGCAGCTAGAACAAGGGCAATTACAAAAGTTTTACGTGCGATCAAGACCACGATCATAACTGAGCATATTAAAGCAGCGAACAATACTACAGCCGCTACTGGAGCTAGCAAGGCCCAGGCCACATCAACTTTACCAAGTATACTAGAAGTTACTTCTGTTAGAACTGGCATAGATTCACTAGCAGCACTATCGGATATAGGCATAACTGAAGGACCAATTGTGTTTGCAATTCCATTCAATGAATTTATTATGCCATATCCTATAATATTAGCTATGTCTATCATGGCCTGACATAAATAGAATGATATATTAACCAATATCGCCATAACCAAAAAGCGCGGAACAACTTTCATCAAATTATATCTACTTAAGCCTGCACCAGTGAATAATGAATAAACAACCACCAAGGCAGATATTACAAATATACCGTTTGCAAAATTACGTATCAAAGACCATGCATTTTCCGTTCCACCACTACCATTTTTGAAAAGACTAGTTTCGATAACCAAAAAACTCTTTGTAATAAAAGTGAAGGCATAATCTGCAGCTTTAGCTGAAGACCGCAAGACAGGACAAACAAGCCAACCAACATTATCAAGCGCACAAGTCATTACTGGTCGACTCTTATCAACTAGCCCTATTATATCAATAGGTGAAGATGGATCTGCATACACAGGCTTTTCAAAAATTAGATTCACCATAAAGACCATTGCTATAGCAGCAACTATACTAGCTAAAAATATTTTTATTTTACGCATACACCTCACCCATTTATACCTAATGCTTCCTCAATTTGATGCTTATGTATTTCTATTATACCACCAGGAGCTACTAAACCGCTTAACATTTCTTTTGCAACTGTATTTTCTACTGTTTTCTGAATGATACGGCGCATAGGTCGGGCCCCGAGTTGAGGATCATACCCGTTTTCTACAAGCAAAATCTTAGCATCATCATCAACCTTAACTTGAACTTTTTGCTGAGCTAAAGTTTTATTTATACCTGTCAACATAATGTCAACTACCTGCAAAAGCTCTCGTTTGCCAAGTGGGCTAAATACAGTTATTTCATCAAAACGGTTTAAAAACTCAGGTTTAAACTGTTGTAATTTTATTAGTTCATTTACGATTTGTGACTCAAACTGTTCAACTTTATAACCTCTCTCTATATATTCACGAATTCTATCTGCACCAGCATTGCTAGTTGCGATTACTATTGCGTCTCTAAAGCTAACTTCTCTATTGTTAATGTCGCGCAAAATACCTTCGTCTAAGAGTTGGAGTAAGGTAGTTAACACATTCGGATGAGCCTTTTCTATTTCGTCAAGTAATACTACGCTAAATGGCTGCTTTAATATTTTGGCAGTTAGACTATTTGGGTCGCTAGAAGCATCAGCTATTAAACGCGATACATCTTCCAAGCCTACATACTCATTAAGATCAAGTCTAATAATATTATCTTCGCCACCAAAATATACTTCCGCTAAGGCTTTAGCTAGTTCAGTTTTACCAACTCCAGTAGGACCTAGAAATAGAAACGTACCAATCGGGCGATTTTGATTTCGCACGCCAGCCCTAGCTCTGCGCAATGCATCGCTTACAGCTTTAACCGCATGAGTTTGATTAATCATTCTCTTGTGAATTCTGTCTTCTAAATTTAATAACATTTCACGATCATCGACCGAGCTAGCCACACTAACCTTTACATCCATAGTTTTTTCAATCGCCTGCTGAACAGAATTCATCGTTACAAGACCACCACCTTCAGCATAGTTTGCTGCAGATTCTAATAATTTAACGGCTCTTCCAGGCATGGCTAAATCATGAATATAACGCTCACTCAGTCTGTAAGCCTCAATCAAAGACTGATACATGTAAATAACTTTTCTTTTATACTCAATCGTTAATATCTGGTCTTGCATGGCAGTTATAGTATCTTTCTTTTCTGGTTCACCTACTACAATTCTATTTAACGCATTTGATAAGCTTGGATTGCGATGGCTAATTTGCAAGAACTGCTGATCATCCATAGTTAATATAACGCGCAAATTACCAGCTTCTAAAATTGGTAAAAGTACATTAGATATATCAATCGAACCAACTCCCTCCTCAAAAAATAACTGGGCATTATCTAGACAAATTATAATATTCTTTGCAGTAAAAGCCTCACCTAAGACTCTCATAACTAAACCCTCTAGCTCACCACGACCAGGTGCAGCCGAAATTAAAGCAGAAGAATCAAGTAGAAAAACCTGCCTAAATTTTAAATTATTTGGTATATCCGCCGCCGCATCTAATAGACGGCTGGCGAATGAATGTAAAATCGCAGTTTTACCAACTCCCGTCGGACCAACCAAGGCAGCATTTTGCCTACCCCCTGTACCAAAGTTGTTTATCAGCTGATTAATAATCTCTTGACGCCGACCTGATTCCATACTAAAGTCAAGTCCTCTACCAGCACCTAGCCGGATACCAAATCTATCTAAAAGTGGCGTATACCCAAATGACCAGTCTCTAGCAATACCGCCAGTTCTCTTTGGTGAATCACCACTATCAACAATTTTCTGTAGACGATTATACCAACGGATACATTCCATAACATCATTTTCATCTACGTGCATATGCGCAAGTATTGTTTCACAGTGTGGATTTTGTTGCAAAATAGCTAAAGCAACAACCCCACCATGCACAATTTCACTACCAGTTTTTTCTTTTATATATATGACTTTTTGCCATAAATCATCTGTTAATTTTATATCTTTTGAAGCAGTGTTAGCCAATAAATTCGGGGTCAATCCACAACGCGCAGCCATAAATTGACAACTTTGTGTTTGGGCGACAATATCGCCAATCTGAAGAGGAGACATTCTATTAGATAAATGTGACAATATATCAACTGATAATATAGAGTCTATGGAGTTACCTTTAGCTGGCGGGAGATTCTTCAGATCACCATCATACCATTGACAAACCATAAATAGCAAAGCTGCTAAACAAATCAAAAACCAACCAATAGAATACCCAAATATTAAAATAGAGAGACCACCTACAATAAAGACCCAAAATAAAACCCTAAATAAGGCTACAATTTGAATACTAAGCCATTTAGTAACCCTGGCTTTGATGGCGCGCTCACTATTTAAATTTACCCCTATAAATGCCACGGTACCCATCCTGATAACGTAAGAATTACACCGATAAACGGAAATACTGGGATAACAGCCCAAACAATCAAACTAAATAAACTTGTGATAGCTAGTATCGTAATTACAAGTAGTCCAATAATTAAAACTATAGAACGTATACAGGCACCAATTAGTCTAGATACCAATCGCTCGAAAAATCTTCTAATTCTAATATTTAAGGCTCCGCCAGAACCAACAGCTCCATCTTGACGGAATAAAGAAAACATCGTTTTCAAAAGTAAGTCAATAGAAAAGTAATCAAGCGCACTTTCTAAGTGAGTCATCCAACCCCTGGCACAACGAATATATCCAGCACTATACCACCATTTCAATAGACTAGCAATAAACATAAGCTCATTCTACATTAAATTTATTAAAAAATCCACAGTCCTATGCGTTTTATGACTAATAAAATTAGTGTATAATTATTTAAAATATGTTTAATTTTCTTACTATACTAATAGGCAAATTTATACAAAAATTAGCCAGATTGCGTGGCGGAGGATCAGCACTGCCAGGGTTAGTGATTGAAAAAATTAATCCAAATTTTACTCGCAATATTATCTCAAAATTACCTTACGGCGTAGCAGTAATTAGTGGCACTAATGGTAAGACAACCACTACTAAAATAGCTGTTGAATTACTATCTAGCCAAGGTCTTAGAGTATTTACCAATCGAACCGGAAGTAATTTTGAACGCGGAATTACAGCAGCATTGTTAAATGAGGCAAGTTTGACTGGAAAGCTTAATGCCGATATTGCAGTATTAGAACTTGACGAAGCTCATGCAGTTAAATTTATTAATAAAATTAAGCCAGATCATTGTTTAATTTTAAATGTTATGCGCGATCAGCTTGATAGATTTGGCGAAATTGATAACACGGCTAGAATGCTTGATAAAATCGTTAAAGCTACTAAGAAAAATGTTGTACTAAATCGTGAAGATCCGCGAATAGTAAATCTTGCAAAAAGCGCACAATCTTCAGTGAAAGTAAACTTTTTTGGACTAAGTAAAGAAATGCAAAGTACATTTCCAAACGATAACGCGTCCAAAAAAAATATCGATAACATCAATCAAAAGCCTATAGTAGTTCTATCTAATTTTGATAATACTGACGCTAATGCTACTTTCAATATAGATGGTCAAACTTATATAACTAGTCTAAAATTAAGCGGTGTATATAATGTATATAATTCAGCAGCAGCATTAGCTTTAACGCGATCTATCATAGGAGATTCTATTGATTATTCTAAATTATTCAAAAAACTTTCCTGTATTAAACCAGCTTTTGGGCGAGGTGAAACAATAAAAATTGATGGAAAAATCATAGAGCTAGTGTTGGTGAAAAACCCAAGTGGATTTCAACTATCTTTAAGTTCCTCACCTGCAAAAAATACATCGATAATGATAGCTATAAATGATAATTATGCTGACGGACGTGATATGAGCTGGCTATGGGATGTTGATTTTACTATTTTACGATCATACGGGGTTGATATGGTGAGTGGAGTTCGGGCTTACGACATGGCGCTGCGTCTTCAACATGATGACGTAGATATTAGTAAAATTGACACTAATTTAGAGTCAGCTTTAGGATATTTTTTATCACAAGATAATCCAAGAAAAAGAATCTACTGCACATATACTGCCATGCTTAAAATCCGTAGACAATTATCAAAAAAAGTAAATCTGGAGAAAGTTTTATGACAGATAGACTTAAACTAAGAATATTACAACTCTATCCTAATGATATGAATATTTACGGAGATCGAGGAAATTTATTGGCATTAGATAGACGACTAAAGCAGCACGGTTTTGAACCAGAAATTATCAATCACAATGTAGGCGATAAATTTAATAAAGATGTAGATATTATAATTGGTGGCGGAGGCCAAGATAGTGGCCAAGAAAAAATACAAGAAGATTTAAAATATATCTCAAACAAATTAAAGATACTAGCAGAAAACGGCACACCTATGCTAGTTATTTGTGGAATGTATCAATTATTTGGTAATCAATTTATTACCAGTCAGAGTAAAACCATAAAAGGTATTGGAATACTTAACGTAGAAACAATCGCTGGCGATGAACGTCTAATCGGTAATATAAAGATTACTAGCGATAAATTTGGCGATATTATCGGTTATGAAAATCATAGCGGGCAGACTTATTTGGGCGAAAATACAGAACCATTAGGCTACGTCACTTTAGGAGAAGGCAATAATATACACGATAAAAGTGAGGGAGCCCTTTATAAAAATATCATAGGCACATATCTCCACGGCTCTCTATTACCCAAAAACCCTAGAATTACAGATTTCTTAATTCAGCAAGCAGCAATTAATAGATATGGTAAATTTATTCCAGCTGAAATAGATGATGGTTTAATTGAGAAAGCGCGTGTATCTGCTATGAGTCGTCCACGTTAACACTAAAGTTTGGTATATAGTTTAATGACAGAGGAACAAGCAAATAACCTACCTAAAAAAAGACGTATATTTGAACTAGATCTACTACGTGGATTTTTTGTAGTTATTATTATTATTGACCATCTTCAATTATGGCCAAGTCCACTACGTTATTTAACTGGTGAAGGCAGGTTGTGGGTTACGGCGGCAGAAGGCTTCTTTTTGATATCAGGTCTATTGGTTGGATATATACGAGGCTTCAAAAATAAGGATAAATCGCTTAAAGATATATCTATAAAATTAATTAAAAGAGCAGGAATACTATATATATGGGGCGTTGGTATAACTTTGGCGATTATATTTTTTACAAAAATGTACGGTGGTGGAAGTGTAATTCTACCAGACCTACCAAATAAGGAGCAGATGGAATCCATACCACATCTTCTATGGGCGATTATATCGACCGATTATTTTAGTCCATGGATATATTTCCTACGACTTTATGCGATCATGCTGTTGGCAACACCGGTGTTCATATTACTACTTAGACAAGGTAAGTATCATATAATAATATTTTTAATGGCAACTACTTATTATTTAAGTAAGTATATTCACGAAGCTGCTTTAGAGTGGCAACTTTTATTTTTTGGAGCGGCATTAATTGGGTATAAATTGGATTCAATTATAGATTGGTTATCTAAACACAGAAAATTAAGTGTAGCTATTAATACAGCCATAATATCTTCAACAATTATAACTATATGTACCAGCTTCTTTTTTACTCACGGATGGGATAAAGTTGAGGACTCTAGTTGGAAGTTAATGGATATTAATACATATACATCGATGCGTGAAATTATCTCTCCATACGTAACATCTGATCCCTTAGCGTTAACCAGAATAATTTTATCTTATATATGGTTCGCTGGCTTTTTAATATTATTTAAAACTTTTGGAAAGTGGATTAAAAAAATATTTGGCTGGTTACTAACACCATTAGGACAAATGTCTTTAAGTGCATATTGCCTACAAGCTTTGGTATTACCAGTTATTGTAGCCTATATAGAGCCAAGTGAAGACGGATGGCGAAATATGCTTATATCCTTAGCTATAGTGATTTTGATTTGGGGAATGCTAAAAATAAAAATTGTTAGACAATTAATCCCGCAGTGATACTTTTATTATTATTTATTTTTTGCTATAATATCTGTATAAAACTTCATCGGGGTGTGGCGCAGTTTGGCTAGCGCGCGCGGTTTGGGACCGTGAGGTCGAAGGTTCGAGTCCTTTCACC
>ERZ773050.365-NODE-365-length-26645-cov-4.565288_pt1 | contig 26645 bp, 31 predicted proteins | sample MGYA00580632_ERZ773050 | MGnify/ENA primary metagenome ERZ773050 (study PRJEB29015, sample SAMEA2738123) | human oral metagenome | biome: human oral; feature: human-associated habitat; material: saliva | place: China | collected 2166 ... | reverse complement strand
ACGAAATTGGCGATGCTTGCATCGATTGCGGTTCTTGCGAATCCGTTTGCCCAGTTTCTGTAATTTCCGCTGAATAAGAACGCAAACGTAGAAAGCCAGTAAACATAAGTGTTTACTGGCTTTTTTATTTTTTAAAATTGGCTAAAATCGCTACATTTTGTCTGCGTTGCTCAACCGTTGCTCACCTTTTATGAGTGCTTCACCATAGGGCAATCGGTTAACCGCATCAATATATTGTCGTAGGGTTTTGTGCGTGTACACTTCCTGAGTGATATTATCTTTACTAGAGTGACCAACGATCCGTTTGATTATAATTTCATCAATTCCAGTATTGCTAGATAAGGAGATGAAAGTGTGACGTGTATCATGCGGTTTATGTTCACCTAAATTAAGATTTTGACACATACGCTGCATTTCTCTTCTGTAGGTGTCTTTATGTATGACCTTATCTAACAGACACGTTACACGCTTAAATTTGGCTTGCTGATACAATTCTTTAATGAAAGGGTATATACATTCTGCAATAGGGATACATCTATCTTTGCCTGCCTCAGTTTTAGAACCGCCTATCATGTAACGCTCTTTCAAATGGATATTATCAAGCTTTATAGTCTGTAATTCATTTAGTCTGAGCCCCGTATAAGCGTAGATTAAAGTTAGCTTGATAATTATATCGTCGGAGTGTTGCCAAAGGGTGTACAGGGCCGAATTTGTAAAAATATTAGCCTTTTTGATTGGTGTAGCGTTTTTGTTGATGATGATGTCGGAGAAGTAATTCCGCGGTATAATTTCTTGCTTAACGGCGAGCGTGCCGACAGACACTATAATAGCCTTAATTAGCTTTTGATAAGACTTTGTGTGAGTCGAATTATCGAATATAGGTTGGAAATGTGCCGCACGCATATTCTTCATTTCGATATTATTAAGATGGCTAACCATTTTTTGTATAGTATGAATGATCTTCATTCGACCAGCTGACAGACCTTGGCGTTCTGCTTCCTCAATCCGCCATTCAAAACATTGGCCAAACGTAATTTTGCGCTGTTCGTCTTGCGGCGGATTGGTAGAGTAGAGTGCCAGCGCAGTATAGGCTTCCTTTTGTGTAGCAAATGTGCCTATCGATTTACGAATAGCCTTACCGTTTGCATCGTATCCATAGGTTACAACTGCCCTGTACGGCTTGCGTAGCGCTTTATGTTTCATCTTATATACGGTGCCTGATCCATTGGCACGTTTCATGGACATATAAAATAACCTCCTTGGCTTAAAATAGGTATATCAAAATAAGCCTTAGAGGTATTTTGTGGTATAATGATATTAGGTTTAGTAGCTCTCTAAGGCTATTGAGTGCCCCTTATTCTGTTGGCGCAGAGTAGGGGGCACTTTTTTAAATTAATTTGACTTTATCAAAAGATTTAAGCTTCGTTGCAGGACTAGCAAATAGATACTCATTTGCCTTACGGAATTGATTCACTGAATATCTTAGTTTATATGTGAATAAGCGATAGTTAGTATAGATTAATTGAATTTCAGGGCATTCATCGTATGTTGTAACCCATTTGTATCCGTCCATCATTTTAATAGCTTCAGATAGTGATACATGATCTTCGTGATTAAACGCGTTCTTATATAAAGCCCGTCCTTGTTTGTAGTATGGGGGATCAAAGAATGTAAAGAGTTGCTCCGAGTTTTCCTGTAATAATACATCGTTAATCAAGTCTTTAGCATCCAACATATAAAGGCGTATTCTATGACGCTGCTCGGCTATTGCACATATCTTCTTAATGATGACAGCTTTATTAAATCTGCAATCTAAGGAGTACTTTGATTTTTGTTCGTGCCCTCCGATCGGGCCACCAGTAATGATGCCTCCACGATTCGTTCGGTTAAGAAATAAAGCTGATACTGCTAATCTAAAATCGTAGACCGGGATATCTTTTAGCTCGGAATATATGTTTTTATGGCGATACCATTCGTCCATTGTGATGTGCATTGCCTGTATTGCATTGACGAGTTTATCTGTGTCATGTAATATGGCAAACCAAATAGAATAAATAGACGGGTCGAGGTCATTTAGTATGACAGAGTTTACTTTATTAGTTAAAAGCAACTCCATTGAAACCCCGGAGCCACCGGAGAATGGTTCACAGTATATGGGGCTTTTTATTTTGTTGATTGCGATAAGATTACTCACAAATTTTGCGAGTTGGGTTTTGCCTCCAGGATACCTGAGGATTGACTTTGTAACAGGCATAGAATACACCTCCTTTCTTATAAGTATAAAGGAAAATTGTAAGAATGGCCAGAAAATTATTCAGGGATATAAAGCTTTTTTGAGATTTCATTTATTGCATTTTCGATATCCTCGATTAATTTATTGCATTCAATATCATGCTCTTTTTTCCAGTATTCAAAAAGATTAGTCTCGTCAAAACGCTCTTTATAGATATTGAACCACGCTTTTATTTTCTCTCTTTTCTTTCCTCTTCTTTTATAGTTATTTAAGTTAATATTTTGGAAATGAGTATAAGTTAATCCGTTCGCTAGGCAATTATACTGGGAAAAGTAGTCTTTCGCGTTTTGCGAGTTAGACTGAAGAAATGATAGTACACTTTCTTCTATAGATTTTTTAGAAGGAAGGACATAAATATAGTGCCCTATCATATTTTGTGTATTAATGTCTGTCATGGTAGCTCTCTTGGATTTAATATCTCCGTCGAGTACTATAATTCTTGTATTGAAATAAGTAGGGTCACATTTACTCAATGATAGGACCTCGTTACAGCCGACTGTTGTTTCTAATAAATTCAGCTTGCTTAGCACAGTGTCTGGTAATAAATGCTTTAAAAGCCATCTTGCTTCGGCATCCTCTGAGATTATTTTGATTTTTTGTTCAGAACGGAAAGATACCGTTTCTTGTAGTAGATTTCTATACAAAAGAGGCTCGGGCGAGCGTATTATAGTGGGCGTATCCTCGTCGTTTGCACGGCTTAAAAAATAAATCTCGATAGGTCTACTCTCATTGTCAGGTATTTGCATCGATTTTGCGAATAATCGAGCATGATCTAATAAAGAAAGGCTATGAGTCGTAAATACAATTTGTAAATTTAGTTCTTTTGAGCTTTCATATAAATAGTTAAATAACTTGTTCTGTGCTGAGGGGTGGAGTGCGGCGTCTATTTCATCTATCAATAATAAGCCCCATTTATAGTCAGTGCTCTGCTCATTTTTTAGCTTTCTAAAGGATTCAACTGCAAGGAGTATTTGTGCTAGATTATCTTGACCTGCGGAGTTAGTAAGATAGTCATACCTATCTGTATTAACGCCAATAGGTGTTCTCTTAGTAACATCCACGGTGATACGATTAACAGATTGGATCTCATCGTGAATAGATAATATCTTACAATAGGTTTCTAAAAAGGAAGAGGGGTCAACATCAACTGTAGTTGGGGCCGTGGTAGCAGATATAGTAGACTCACCTAACGGGTATAGCCGTGATAATCCTAAATATAATGATGGATATTCCTTTTTTGCACTAGTTTGGATACCTGTGGCTGTGGTGGTAGAGGGGATTAGCCTCCCTCGTGTGCCATTTTCCTGCCAGGTTATCCGATATTTAAGATCAGATTCGCCTTCATACGAAATCGAGGCTACGTTAGATGACGTGGTATCGAAAGAGGGGGACATTTTGAACAGCTCTCCCCATTCGCACCGGAACAATGGTTGTAGGATAGGTTTTCCTTTATCAACTTTTAGCTCACACGAATTACCGAGTAAGCCTAAAATGGTAGACTTGCCCACTGCATTAGATCCAGAAAATACCGTAATGTTCTTGCCAATGTTAAACTCCGCATTTGTAAATGCTCTAAATTTGTTAATTTTTAGCGATACAATTCGCATTTTTAATCCCCCTGGTTTTTATAACATTATAATCCCCTGTCGCATGATAGAGGGGCTTATTTTATTTAGATAACATATTTACATCTAAGTTATTATCAACAATGTCTCCGAGCTGATATAAGGTTAGCGCAGTTTTTAACTGTTCGATTTCTTCAGCGGATAGAGAGTAATCTTTATAATATTGTGATCCTCGATATCTGATTATTGGGTTGCTGCCTTGCGTTAAGATGCGCAATCCTTCATCTATTTCAGGGATTGTTAGTAGTGCATACTCGTAAGTTCCCGAATCGTCTAGCTTAATATTTTTGCCTCCGCCGCTTTGCCCAGCAATGACGCCACGCATCGTGTAATCAAACTTACCTGTAGAACTGGAGAACGTTAATTTATCCCAAAATATCCAATTTGTAGATATATCTAATGGAGCGAAGGTAACAAATTTGATAAAAGGTCCTACCAAATGGCCCGAAGAATCTACGAAAGCAACCCATGATATAGAATTACTCGGCTGTATCGCTCTTTGGCTAGAACTGTAGAATTTATATTCCCTGTCTACTTGATCATATTCAAAGTTTGTGTTGTTTAGAATCGTATATATTTCCTTTTCAGCATTTGCTTTTCTCGTCAGCTCGGCTTCCTTGTCCTTTGATTCTTGAGCTTTGCGAGCGTCTTCTGATGCGGCATATGCCGCTCGATTAGATGTATTTTGATGGTAATCAGTTATAACATACCCTACCAATACAGCCATAATTACCCCTAAAATAGCTGTTACTAACACTCTTTTGTTCATATTCGTTTCTCCCTGTTTATACTAATTGATTACGATTTCAATTTGTGCTTTGCACGTTTTTTAAACTTGGAGTCTATATTTTCGTCGTAATACTGGTTGAGAATAAATTCTTTAAGATTATCTAACTTATTCTTATCAGCGAACCTAAGAATTGCCGCTAACTTAATTAAATCTTCACCATTGTCGGACTTTAAATACCTTATCAAAGTTTTTGACAGTAGCTCGGCAGCAAATTTTATTGTGAGTAATTGATCATCTGCCATTGCCTCGTGGCCTGTTGCTATTTGCGTTAGTGCGTCTATGGCTATTTTTGCCTTTTTAGCATTAAGCGAATTTATCACATCCTGGCTTTCAATTAAGTGTGACTTTGGAACGTTAAAATAATTGGCCAAAGCTTCTATTTTATCAATTCTGGGATATGCATTTCCTTTGACCCACTCTGTTAGAGTTGTGTATGAGTAACCTAAATCCGCGCACAACTTATTTCTATCGACTCCTCTAGCATTCATTAATCTTTGCAGGTTTTTAGCTAGAACTTTCTTGTTCCCCAAATCTGTCTTTTTAGTGTTTAGATTTTTCATATTATAGTTCCTCTTAATATTTAAAACTTCATTACTCTCTTGTGTATATTTTACGTCTAAACCGTAAAAAAATCAACAATCTACCTAAATTTTACGATTATTCATGAAAATTCTATTTACATTACGATTTAATCGTAGTACAATATCAAATGTAAAGACGAGCTAAAATGAAAGGAAGGAGGTGCAAAATGAAGTATACGCTAAAAATGCTAAGAGTATCTAAAAACTGGACGCAGCATGAAACTGCTAAAAGAATCGGTGTTTCATCGGACACCTGGGGAAACTGGGAACGTAAACGGTCATTTCCCGACGCCCGATATATCGCAAGGATTCAGGAGGTTTTTGGTGTTTCTTACGACGATATTATTTTTTTATAATTAATTACGATTAAATCGTAATTACGAGAAGAGATGAGGGCAGTAAATGACAGACATGGAAATTTTATATAACGCCTATCGTAATAGCGGGTTACAGACCAACGAGGAAATGGAAAATTTACTCGGATGGCCGAACGGTAAGATTAGAACTATGAAAGCCCGACTAAAGGCAAGAGGATTTATCGACTATGAATTCGGTAAGCCGGTTACGATTTTAAAGCCGTATCGAGAAGATGTGGAAAAGCCAGAAAGCTTCAAAGCAGCTATATATCGAGAGATGCTAGAAGTTTACATGGATGATTTCCGTAATCAAGATACTTTTAAAGATCGTTTACAAGTAGGCCAAGAAATCAGAATGATTTTGAAGGCTATATAAAAGGAGACGCGATTATGCGGCAAAAACAATTCACAACAAGAATGTACGGTGAAGCCATACTTGAACGATTAAATGCGTTAGGTATGTCAAAAGCAGATTTAGCTAGGAACGCAGAGATTTCAAGGTCAACATTAAATCGTGCAATTGAAGGGCGTTCAGTCCACATGGGTACAATCGTTGCTATTTGCCACGCTCTCGGGGTTGGGTCCGTCGAGGATACAGACTTTTGGGAGACGGATTATTACAATCCGAAAATTGATGCCGTTTAGGAGGTTAATAAATGATTAAAAAAGTGATTTCGGTTGCCCAAATGTCGACTGTCCTTGGTGTTAGTCTAACAGCTATCCGAGAGGGTATCGCAAGAGATCGATTCCCATTCGCCTATGCCTGGCAGTCGCCAGGTAAGAAATCCCGTAGCTTTGTCATCGATAAAGAGGGGTTTAGGACGTTCCTTGTCCATTCATTAGGCTGGGATGTGAAAGTAGTTGATGCGGAGTTTAAATCCGCAGGAATTCATTAGGAGGATAATCATGACATGGATTGATGCAGGAATGCATATAAGCTTAGCTGCAGCAGCAGTAGCCTCTATTTTATCAATGGTGATGTTATAAAGGAGACCTTAACTATGACTGAGAATTCAACATATCAAAAGAACATGGAACACCTTAGGGAATCATTCAATTCGAATCAAATTCTAAATAATATCAATAGCGATATTATGGATGCTGCGTATGAGTTACAAAATTTTATGTGCGATTACGACGAGTCAGAAATCCGTATTATCGTAACTACAGACGGTATTACAGCCGAATGGCTTGAGGAGGACGATGAATAATGGGTTATATGCTATTAGGTACCTTTCTCATTGCTGGGTCAATGGGTTCCCTGGAACTCGACCAGATAGGATATATACAGTTTGGAGTACAGGCACTCATAGGCTTGGTCATATCCATTTATGGATTTTACAAAGATATGGCAGAAGTTGACGCAGACGAGCAGGAGGATGTTACGTACATCCCGGAAGTAAGGAAACGAGGCGAATACTGTCGTAATCAGTATTACAACTAAAGGAGTTATGAAATGACAAATCATTATGTCAGTAGACAAAAAGTAAGGGACTTCGTATCTCGTGTCAGTTGTGGCAAAACCGATGCAATTGAAAATGAGTACGAAGCTCTACTAGCTAAAGAAATTAAATCGCTAGATGCTTTTAAGCGTTTAGAAGAAGCTCTATCCGAAGCACGGAAAGCAGCTATGGAAATTAGGCAAGAGGGATTTGGCAATAGCGTTTTGGCTAGTATTCCGACTTCGGATTTTTTAATCGATCGCATGATTAGTCAAGGGTTGATGTTCTATCATAATCCGACAAGATCCTGGGTGGCTATTTGTAAATTCTTAAAGCCGTTCGTGGAACGACTAACCGAAGTACGTAACGCCGAACAAAATGCCTACAGAATTATTGATGAAGCTCAAACCGGACGTGCTGCTGCAGATGCGTTAAAAGAAGCAGGCCTAGATTATTACACATGGGAAGCTAGAAAGCCTGAGAGGGTGCTTGATTTAAGTGCTTTGAAAGGTGGTGATTAAATTGCTAGACTGTAACAAATGCCCAAAGAAAGATTATTGCATTCCTGATGAATGCGAGGATTTGGGCATGAAAAATGAGCCTGATGATGCGGCAACATCAACAAGCTCAAATTAGAAATATATCTACTTAAAGTATACCACAGAAAGGACATCTTATGGAATTCTTATTAGTTACTTACGATACCAGTGATTATTACTGGCAAAATAATACACCTGTGCATAACCCAGATGAATTTTGGTTTAGATATTACGAATCCGATACAAATGTTCCAATCGACAACATTGGTGTCGGTGATTGGGTTGTTGTTAAATCAAGAAATGGACTAGGCGTTGCTCGTGTTTTGAAAAAGGCAAAAGACCTTGATACTGTTCGGATGCAAGGTTTCAAAGGAAATGTAGTCAAACAGGTCATTGCAGTTATCGACATTTCTAAATGTGATAAACGCGAAAGTGATCGAGCTAAGTTGGAGGACATAGAAAAGAAACTCGAACAAAAGGCTAAGAACGCTGAGCGCTTGACCATGTATCGGTTACTTGCAAAAGATAATCCGGAATTCTCGGCATTACTTACTGAGTATGAATCTGTAAAGGCGTCTGTCGATGAATTATAAAGCAGCTCGTGACAATAAGGACAAATATTAATATTCAGGAGGATCTAAACAATGATTAAAGTTGAAGTTCAAGGAGTTAATGTACTAGATGTATATAATCAGCTAAAAGCTGTGTTAAATCAATTCAAAAGTTTTGTAGATAGCGATAGAGCAATGGATGATAAAGCCCCTAGCACAGTCGACACAGTAGTATCTGCAGTAGCGGCACCGTCCGTGTGCGTATCTAATCTTACACCACAAGATACAAATCAAGGTGTGCCTACTACAACAGTAGCTTTGCAACCAAACTCTGTATCCATGACGGTACCTAATGCAGCTGTACAAGTTACTCCTACTCAAGTAGCAATTACAGCACCAACTGTCAACGTGGCAACTGATACCCCGGTACAAACAGTTACCGCACCTGTGCAAACACCTGTTACTGCTCCAGTATCTCAGGAAGTTAAGAAATATACATTGCCTGAAATTCAAGCGGCGCTTGCACCATTACTTGACGCAGGAAAAGCTGTAGAATTGCAACAATTAATGGCACAATTCGGTGTTCAATACTTGGGTGAAGTACCTGAGGACAGATACCCCGAATTAGTAAATGCAATTAGAGGATTGGGGGTAAGAATCTAATGGCACCTCGATCACATGCATTATTAAACGCATCGGGGTCGCACCGGTGGCTGCATTGTACAGCCGCCCCTCTTCTAGAGGAGAACTTTCCCGATAGCACATCTGTATATGCAAAGGAAGGAACACTGGCACACGAACTGTGTGAGTTAAAACTACAGAAGTATACAACGGCCATGGCTAAATCCACATACACTCGCAAGTTCAATAAAATCAAAAAGGATGAGTTGTGGCAACCAGAAATGGACGATACCTCGGAAACATACCTCGAATATATCAAAGGCGTTATGTTAGCTTGCACGGCAACTCCAGTAGTAGCCATTGAAAAACGCGTTGATTTTAGTCGCTATGTGCCCGATGGATTCGGCACGGCTGACTGTATTATTCTATCTGGGGACACCTTGCACATCGTTGATTATAAGCACGGAAAAGGGGTAGTCGTTGATGCGGAGCACAATCCGCAAATGATGCTATATGCCCTCGGTGCGATTGATGCGTATAGTTTGCTCTATATGTTCAATACGGTCAAAATGACTATCGTACAGCCCCGTGTTAATAATATCAGCGAATGGGAAATCCCTACGGCAGAACTACTGGAGTGGGGGAATTCATTCGTCAAACCTCGTGCAGACGAGGCTATATCTGGCAATGGTAAATTTGAACCCGGCGACTGGTGCAGATTCTGCAGGGCGAAACAACAGTGCAAAGCCCGATATGAGGCAAATGACTCATTGCACAGTGCACTAGTTGCTAATCATGATCCTCGGCTTATCTCGATGACAGAACTCGGTGAATATCTTCGTCGAGGAAAAGACGTCGCTGCTTGGCTCGAGGATATGAAAGACTACGCACTCACTGAATCCCTTAACGGAGTGACAGTCCCTGGCTGGAAAGCTGTAGAGGGTCGTGGTAGTCGGGCATTTCAAGACACCGATGCTGCTATAGATACTTTAATCAAAGCTGGCATCGATGAAAGCATTCTATACGAACGCAAGACATTAACATTGGCACAGATGGAAAAGACCATCGGTAAAACCCAATTTAATGATATGGTAGGCGATATGATTGTTGAAAAAGCAGGTAAGCCTACCCTAGTTGAGGAATCCGATAAGCGCCCTCGGATTACCAATCAACCAACTGCGGCGCAAATATTTAATGTATCTAATGATAATAATGGAGGTAATTAATTATGTCATTCGTTCCACAACCAACTGAAGTATTATTGCAAAATGTTCGCGTATCCTACTGCCATCTATTAGAACCTTGGGCAAATTCCACACAGCCTGGTGCTAAACCTAGATATTCAGCTACTATTCTTTTACCTAAAACTGATGTAGCTCAACACCAAGCTCTCATGAATGCTATCGAAGCTGCTATCCAATCAGCTCGTACTAAATTCGGCGCACGTGTTCCTGCACAGCCAAAAGTGCCAATTCATGACGGTGATGGCTATACACAATCCGGTAAGGAATTTGGCCCTGAATGTAAAGGTCATTGGGTATTTACAGCAGCACAAGATGCTAGCTATAAAGTTGAAGTAGTAGATCTTCAAGGTAATTCTCTCACAAATCCTACACAAGTATACTCCGGCATGTATGTCAATGTACTCGTTCGATTCTTCTTCTACTCCAATCAATCCACTGGTATCGGATGTGGTTTGGGCCCTGTTCAAAAAGTACGCGATGGTGAAGCGTTGGGCAGCATGCCTGTTGCAGCATCCTCTGTATTTGGTGCACCTCAAGGTAGTGCGGCTAATGTGTATACCGGTGCTCCAGTAGCAGCAGGTCAACCTGTGCAACAACAAGCAGCTCAACAAGGTTATGTACAACCGGCATACGCTACGACACCTCAGCAATCTGTACAACCGGCATACGCTACGACACCTCAGCAATCTGTACAACAGGCTCCTGTAGGGATTAACCCTGTAACTGGTCAACCTTACTAATAGGTGCCTGATATGAGGCATCTAAGTATTGATATAGAAACATATTCATCGACTGATATCTCATTCGGAGTGTACAAATATACTGAATCGCCTGATTTCGCCATATTACTATTTGCGTATTCCTACGACTTTGGTCCTGTTGAAGTTGTAGATTTAGCGCAGGGAGGAGTAATTCCTGACAGTGTAATTCGTGATTTATTAAGCCCAGATGTAATCAAGCACGCTTACAATGCACAATTTGAAATTACGTGTCTAAATCGTGCAGGGTTACTCACATCTGTTGATCAGTGGCAGTGCACGATGATTCACGGTGCCTACCTAGGATATCCTATGGGCCTAGCCTTACTCGGCAAGGCCCTGGGGTTACCTCAGGATAAGAAAAAGGACACGTCAGGGAAAGCACTTATCAAGTACTTTTGTACACCATGTAAGCCTACCAAACGAAATGGGGGACGTACCCGTAATCTACCTAGACACGATATGGATAAATGGAATGCTTTTGTCGAGTACAACCGCCAGGACGTTGTGACTGAGATGGAATGTTATCACAGATTAGCCTCGTTCCCTGTACCTGATGATACGTGGAAAGATTGGTATCTTGATATCCAAATCAATAGTAGAGGTGTACGCATTGACCATGAATTGGTTGAGGGTGCCTTATACATTGATGAGGAAAATCGAGAAATGTTGATGAATGAGGCTTACCAAATCACAGGACTTAGCAACCCTAACAGCCGGAATCAATTACTTGATTGGCTAAACAATAATACTAATGTCAATCTTGAGAAGTTAACTAAGGACACTGTGGCCGATGCTCTGACGGATGCGGATGACGTTGCCGCAAAAGTGCTTATGATTCGAAAGAAACTCGCAAAGTCATCGGTATCTAAATACACCATGATGGATGGTGCTATGGGCGCTGATCTTCGTCTCAGAGGAACATTACAGTTCTACGGTGCCAACCGTACCGGGCGCTGGGCGGGTCGTCTTATCCAGGTGCAAAACCTGCCGAGAAATTACATCGAGAACCTTGACACGGCTCGGCATCTCGTTAAAACCAAAAACCGTCAAGGGTTAGAACTTCTATACGGCGATGTATCGGATACGCTATCTCAATTAATTCGCACCTCAATTATTGCTGAAGAAGGCAATACGTTATGTGTGGCCGACTTCTCGGCCATTGAGGCTCGTGTTATTGCATGGTTATCGGGAGAACATTGGCGGCAGCGAGTATTCGCTGAGGGCGGAGACATATACTGTGCTTCCGCATCATCGATGTTTGGTGTTCCCGTTGTTAAACATGGCGAAAATGGACACCTTAGACAAAAAGGCAAAGTCGCTGAATTGGCACTCGGCTATCAAGGCGGAGTGAATGCGCTAAAAGCTATGGGGGCACTTGATATGGGACTCCATGAGGAGGAATTACCTGAAATCGTAAATTTATGGCGCAACGCATCGCCTAGAATACGAGATTTGTGGTATGCCGTTGAGAATGCGGCCGTGTACACCGTTACTACCGGGAATCCTATAGGCCTTGACCACGGCATTATGTTCCGTTTGGAAATTGATCCAATATACGGTTACCGTTATATGACGATTGAACTACCAAGTGGACGTAAGCTATTTTATCCTAGCCCAAGCATTAAGCAGAATGCGTTCGGTAAGGATGCTGTACATTTTAAGACTAAAGTAAACGCTGCATGGGTTACTGAAAGCACCTATGGAGGCAAATTAGTCGAAAACGTCACACAAGCAGTCGCTCGTGATTGTTTAGCGTTAACATTACGCCGATTGGAGGATGCAGGATACCAAATTATCATGCATATCCATGATGAAGCTGTACTTGAAGTCAACAAAGAGAATGCAGAATCTACATTGGATGATGTTAATGCTATATTCTCAATTGACATACCTTGGGCAGACGGGCTGCTATTATCATCCGCAGGATTTACTAACGACTATTATATGAAAGATTAGGAGGGGATACACTTGCAAAACGATAAACTGATTACCATCAGTATCGGTGCGAGTCGCACATCAAAGCAATGGACCCGTACGGAGATGTTGTGGTCCGAGTTTTGTGAACGCCTCAAAATCCCCGTTCGTACAACAGAAACCGTGGACGAATACCACAGATTACCAAAATCTGAGAAAAGCAAGCTAAAGGACATAGGCGGCTTTGTTGGTGGTACTTTAAACGGTCTACAACGTAAAGCTATTAACGTGTCTGGGCGTGATCTAATTACCCTTGATATGGATGCCATATCGCCTGGGGAAACTGAGAACGTCGCCCGCACGATTGACAGCCTAGGCATGGCTTATGTCATCTACTCAACCCGTTCTCATACGGTGCATCGTCCGCGGTTACGTGTTATCGTCCCTACTGATAGAACGATGACACCTGATGAGTATGAGCCTATTGCTCGTAAGCTGGCAGAGCTCATCGGCATTGGTATGATGGATGGAACTACGTTCGAAGCTTCTCGGCTTATGTATTGGCCATCATGCCCGAATGATGCACAGTATGTATATTACGTAGGTGATAAGGCATTCTTATCTGCTGACGGTATGCTTGACCAATATACTGATTGGCGAGATGTGCGTTCTTGGCCACAAGTACCAGGTAAAGAAGCGTCGCAGCATGAAAAGCAACTACTTGCAAAGCAAGCTGATCCTCGAGAAAAACCAGGTATTGTAGGTGCCTTTTGTCGAATATATGGTATCCGTGAGGCGATTGATAAATTTATACCTCATGCATACGTCGATGTTGATGGCAGCGAGGACCGCCTAACGTTCGTTACCGGCTCAACGGTAGCCGGGGCAGTTATCTATGATAACGACACCTTCCTGTTCAGTCACCATAATACTGACCCATGTAGTGGTCAATTGGTTAATGCCTTTGACCTTATCCGGCTGCATAAGTTCCACAGCTTAGACGAGACCGCTAAGGATGGGACCCCTGGGCACAAACTTCCATCTTACATGGCTATGTCTAAACTAGCTATGCAAGATACGGTAGTCGTTAACGAACTCAACATGGCCCGTGCCCGAGAATCGGCATCAAATGTATTTGCTGATATTATCACGGATGTATCGGCTCACGCTGAGACATCCGACCTTGACCCTAATGCGTTAACGAACGTCGACTGGATGAAAAGTTCGACTTTAAAGTACGACGAGAATGGTCGACCTAAGAACACACTAGATAACATGCTTAAAATCATGCATCATGATCCGGCGCTTGTCGGTAGACTTGCCTATGATAGATTTGGTTCAAGATACGTGGCAAAAGGGGCCCTACCATGGAACCCAACACCAGGACTTCGCATATGGACAGACGCAGATGATGCGGGCTTACGGTGGTACCTAGAAAATAAATATGATATCACCGGCAAGGATAAAATCATGGACGCCCTCATCATGTGCGCTGAACAAAATGGGTTTAATGAAGTTCTAGATTACCTTAACGGATTATCCTGGGACGGCATCGCCCGATTAGATACCATATTCATCGACTACTTAGGGGCTGAGGATAATGTGTATACCCGTGCAGCCGCTAGAAAGTCATTTACGGCGGCAGTAGCGCGAGCGTTTGAGCCTGGATGCAAGTATGACACGATGCCAATTCTTATCGGCGGTCAAGGTATCGGTAAAAGTACTCTTATCCGCACGATGGGCAAGAAGTGGTATGCTGATGGATTAAATACCTTTGAAGGTAAGGAAGCTGCGGAAGGTATTCAAGGTAAATGGATCATAGAAGCCGGTGAAATGGCGGGGTATTCGAGGGCTGAAGAAAATGCATCCAAGCAATTTCTAAGTCGTCAAGTAGATGTATTTCGTCAAGCATATGGCCGACGTACGCAAGAATATCCACGGCAGTGTGTGTTCTTTGGTAGCACGAATCAATATGAATTCCTAAAAGATATTACAGGCAATCGCCGATTTTGGCCTATTGATCTTGAAATGACGACTCCACGAAAGAATATATTCGTTAATCTTCCGGGGGAAGTAGACCAGTTATGGGCGGAGGCCTTGTATCGGTATAAAAGCGGGGAAAGCCTCATTATCGAGGATGACCCGAACGTACTAAAATTGGCTGATGCGGCCAGAGAGGCGCACATGGAATCAAACACCAAAGCAGGACTGATTAATGAGTTTTTATTAATTAAGGTACCTTTAAATTGGAATGTGATGAGTCGGAGCGCCAGGAGGACGTATCTTAGCATGAATGCCAAACCTGCCGAGGGTCAAGAGTTAGTATATCGTGACCGTATTTGTGCAGCAGAGGTATGGTGGGAGTGTTTTGGTAACGACCCAAGTCGCATGAAGAAGATCGAGACCAGGGAAATTAATCAAATACTGGCGGACTCCCCATATACAATGAGCGGAAGTCAGTTGATGAGATTTGGTGAATATGGACATCAAAGAGGGTTCAGAATCAACGAGTCAAAACTGAAATTATAACGTTAACATTCTCAATTAAGCGTTAACATTCTCAGTATTTTTGTTAACATTAGAATGTTAACGAATTCGGAGAATGTTAACGTACTATGTTAACGCATAAAGTCAGTATTTATCTATATTCATATAGGTTGGTTAACAATGTTAACATTATATACTGGTAAATATCAAAACAAAGAGTTTTAAGAAAAAATACGCCCTTTACAGCCTTAATTTGAACCCTCATATACGCGTATGTAAACATGTTAACGTTTAAGAATTTCAGAGGTGAGAAATGCTAGAAAAAGATATCGAGAGAAAATTACTTGCAGGTGTCAAACGCGCGGGAGGCAAAGCGTATAAGTTTGTATCCCCTGGCAATGTTGGTGTGCCTGATCGCATCGTCATATGGCCGAATGGTGTTATACATTTCGTAGAATTGAAGACATCCAAAGGCGTCCTTTCGCGATTGCAGGGTGTCCAAGCCTGTGAACTTCAAAAGCTAAATCAAAAAGTATTTGTGCTAAAAGGTGCTGATGCCGTGGCCGATTATTTGGATCAATTCGCAGAAGAATTCGGGGTGAAAGCGTAATGCAGTTTATCGATTTCTTCTCCGGGATTGGAGGTTTCCATAGTGGCTTAGAGAAAGCAGGTATGAAATGTATTGGATGGTGTGAATTTGATAAATTTGCGCAAGCATCGTATAGGGCGATGTATGATACAGCAGATTTATGGTTTGGTGATGATATTCAAAAAGTTAAAGGTCACGAACTACCGAAAGCCGATTTATGGACATTTGGATTTCCTTGCCAAGATGTAAGCGTTGCAGGAAAACAAAAGGGTATAAAAAAGGGAACGCGAAGCGGATTGTTTTATGAAGTTATGAGGTTGCTAGATGAATGTGAAGAAAATAGACCCCAGTGGCTTGTGTGTGAAAACGTTAAGAATTTGTTGTCAATCGATAACGGAAGAGGATTCCTTAATGTTATCAGTGAAATGGCCGAAAGAGGGTACAGTTGTGAGTGGAAAGTGTATAATTCCAAAGACTACGGAGTCCCTCAAAATCGAGAACGGGTGTACATTGTCGGATATCATGGAGAACTCGGTAGACGAAAAGTATTACCTAAGCGGCGCAAAAACGAATCAGCTATTAAGTCTTTTATCCCCGGCAGACAAGGAGAAAATATCATTGAGTCTGCAGGAATCGCACGAACATTGACACGAGGCGGACAAGATCTTGTTGTCAGTTTTGTGGATTTAAGTAATCAAGAAACAAGACTAACTGAGAGCGCACGAGCGTTACTGGCAAGATACCAAAAGGGAATACCTAATCGAACGGCTGAATGTTCAGGAGTGCTGCAGTATGGCAGCCCAATACGAATACGCAGGTTGACGCCCCGAGAGTGCTTCAGGCTTCAGGGGTTTTCAGATTTGCAATTCGATAAAGCCCAGGCTGTAAATTCCGATACGCAATTGTATAAACAGGCAGGCAATGCGGTTACGGTGAATGTTGTTGAGGAAATAGGGCGCCACATTATGTGTTTTAACAGTATATACGGAGGTGGTGATACCTAATGAAGTTCAATCCGCATGCGTATCAGCAATATTGTATCGATAAAACTGTTAATCAAAATAAGATAGGGTTATTCTTGGATATGGGGTTAGGGAAAACGATTATCACGTTATCTGCCATATACGAATTGAAGTACTCCCGATTCGCCATTCGTAAAGTGCTAATTATAGCGCCTAAGAAAGTAGCGGAGGCTACATGGCAACGCGAAGCACGAAAATGGGATGGCGTAGGTATATTAAGGATATCAACTGTATTAGGTAGTCTGACAAAGCGCATTAAGGCGTTAAACACACCAGCCGATATCTACATTATTAATCGCGAGAATGTAACGTGGCTAGTTGATTACTACAAGAATGCATGGCCGTTTGACATGGTAGTTGTGGATGAATCTAGTTCTTTTAAGAATCACACAGCTAAGCGCTTTAAATCATTAGCCTATATGCATAACCACATCAAGCGCATGGTGTTGTTAACGGGTACGCCAGCCCCTAATGGGTTAATCGACTTATGGGCACAAGTGTATTTATTAGACCGCGGCGAGTCGTTAGGTAAAACGTACACAGGATTTAGGGATTACTATTTCGAGCCCGATCAGAGGTCACGTGAAATGGTGTACTCCTATAAACCTAAATCCGATTCAAATGACAGTATCATGGCGGCAATATCTGGGTTATGCATATCCATGAAAGCTGATGACTATTTGGAATTACCTCCAGTAATCAACGATATTAAATATGTGCAGTTAGATGTGAAAGCCAAAAAAGCCTACGAAGATATGGAACGCACATCTGTATTAGAGTTGATTGAAGCTGGCGAAGATATCACAGCTTTGAGTGCAGCAGCATTATCTACAAAGCTACAACAGTTAGCGAATGGCGCCGTATATGATGGCGATAGGAACGTTCACGAGATACATGGCTGTAAGATTGAGGCTTTTATGGAACTTGTAGAACAGTTAAATGGAAAGCCTGCATTAGTGTTTTATAACTTCAAGCATGACTGTGAACGGTTAAAAGCAGCATTAGCTAAGACTAAATTAAGAGTCTGTGAAATAAAAGGTGCCGATGATGAGATAGCGTGGAATGCTGGAGAGATTGATATTCTATTAGCACATCCGGCTAGTACGGCATACGGGCTTAACTTACAGGACGGCGGTAACCATGTAATATGGTTCGGGTTAAACTGGAGTCTTGAGTTATATCAACAAGCTAATAAGCGGTTACATCGCCAAGGTCAAATGGAGAAGGTAATTATCCATCATCTAATATGTGAGGGAACTCGCGATGAGGATATGATGGATGCGCTAGCCCAAAAAGACCGAGCGCAGGAATATGTGCTGCAAAGCCTAAAAGCAAGAATCGATAAATACAGAAAGGATGATTAATATGGATCAATTTATAATGGCAGGATTAATCGGGGCCATCGTGGTAATAGTGAGTTACACGACTATTCAAGTTATAGATATCACTGATAAATATCTTGATAATCGAAAATACATGGCTGCATTGAGGCTGACCCCAGGTAGATTGTATGAGAGACCCAATAATCCCCCGCCGCCACCTATTAAGTTATCAGCTAGCGAGGAATTAGGGCGATATATAGCCGATGAAAGATTTAGGCATTTAGGAAAAGTAACGAATCAATTTGGGATACATATGGGTAAAGTTATAGCAGATAAATCCCCTAATCGCATAATTAGTCAATGCGATGATATAAACCACCCAAGCCATTATACACAAGGAGATATCGAGGTTATCGATTACATCGAAGACAAGAAACTAGGGTATCGATTGGGTAATGTAGTGAAGTATGTATCTCGAGCTGGTCACAAGGACGATGCTATTAAGGATTTGAAAAAAGCCCGATGGTACCTAAATCGGGAAATTGCAAAGAGGGAACAGTATGACAAAGGTCGAGCGATTACTAATTAACAAAGGGCACTATCTAGATGACACGTATCATCTTGTCATGGACATAGTTAAGGTCGTAGATAATCTCAAAGATAACGTTGCCGAGAGATTAGATGACGACCTAAGTGATGATGCATATGCCATGTGTGAGGAGATGTTTACCGCTGTTGAGCAATGCAAAGCAGACATGGTAGAAGCCATCGAGGATATTGTCGAACGTATGGAGGTAAAGGATGCAAAAGCGTAGGAGCAGGTCAGATGTGATTGTAGGTGCCATACAGTCAGATTTAAGTCTCGCCATCATACGAGCCCGTAATAGACAACTGAGATCACCTATGCTAGATGATAGAATTCGTGAAAGCGGATACATTGACGGATTACTTCGAGCACAGATGATTATCAGTAAATATGGAGATTATCGCGTATGATGGCTAATGAAGAACTACAAGCTGTCCGCCATACTGAGCAGCGAATGCGTGCGTTAGAGATTCAGCTAAGTGCGATTAACCGAGATCTACATTCAGAAGCTATACAGATATGTGAATCGGGAGATGCTATGCCACGAATCAGTAAGCACTTACAAGAATGTAGGGAGGAGCTAAACAGAGAATGGGATGAATTGATTGATTCTCGAAACAAGGTCAAGCAAGTCATCAACCAAATAACTGACGGACAATACAGGGATGTACTGAATCTCAGATACATTAATGCGTTGCCATGGGAGCAGATAGCTGTCGAATTAGGGTATTCGTGGCGACAAGTACACAGACTTCACAAGAAAGCAATAGCTGAATTTGAAAAGATGGCATAGAATGGCACACTCTTAATTTAATATAATGTAAATGTAGTAGATAGCAGGCAGTGTCTGGCCCGCACAACATGTCTGCCTGCTGCACTGCCCCGGGGTAGACCTTACTTAGTTGAGGTCTACCCTTTTTCTTATTGAGTATCAATGATAATACCTAATTGAGAAAATAAAAATTTGGAAAAGGTACTCCGCGGGCGAAAAATGGCCGCTGGTCGCCCCCGCGCGATGGTCCTCTCTCTGTGAGAAAAATTTTTCTGTTGAATGTAGAAAGACGAATTTAGAAAGGAGTACACCTATGGCGGACACAAAACCGAGAGTGAAATTTGATGCTGCAGGCAATCTGCTCGTATCCAGCACTCAACTATGTGACCTCTTGCGGGTCACTCCGGAAATTATTTCTCGACATCATAAAGCAGGGATGCCTAAAGCCTCTGTAGGTTGGTGGAATCTCCGGGAAGTCCTCGTGTATTTAGGACAGGCGAAAGGTGATAACGCTAAAAGCAAATCCGCATCAACTCGTAAGTTAGAAGCCGAAGCAGATTATAAAGAAGCAAAGGCCGCGCGTGAAAAGAAAATGCTAGATGTGCTTAATGGAGAATATGTCCCTCGTGCTGATGTGGCACAGGCATGGGCTAGCCGAGTATTGGAGATGAAGACATCATTTACCAAATTAGGTAAGCGTATTGGAAGTGAATTCACGGATCCTGAGGAACGTGCTCGTGTAGAAAAGGTGGTGAATGGTCTTGTCGAAGAATACCTCGAAAGCTACGCGCGCGAAGGCGAGTACACGCCGAAAGTCAAAGCCACGGGAAAAGGTAAGTCCAAAGGTTGACTGGTTCCCTGAGGAATTAGAGGCATTCAAGCCACCTGAAAGATACACCGTTTCAGAATGGGCAGATAAGTACAGGGTACTGACTAATATATCTGCCGAACCTGGGCGCTGGCGTACCGCACGGACACCTTATCTCAAGGAGCCTATGGACAAATTCACAGACCCTCTTATTGAAAGCATCTCGTTATGTTTCGGAGCGCAGATTGGTAAGACGGAAGCTGAGCTTAATATGATTGGATATGCGTTACACCAAACTGCATCACCAGTTATGATGGTTTACCCTACAGATACAATCGCGAAATTCGCTAGCGATAAACGTGTGCAGCCAATGATTAGGAGTGTAGAGCCGCTTGCCGATATGTATGACGAAAGTAGTAAGCTGCTGGAGTTAGACTTCGTTAATGGGAACTACATGGTGCTTGTTGGTGCGAACTCACCAAGCAGCTTATCAAGTCGGTCAATTAAGTATTTATTTTTCGATGAAATTGATAAGTATCCAGCTTTCTCCGGTAAGGAAGCGAATCCGATTAAGTTGGCTGAGGAACGTACTAAGACATTCGTTGATAAGAAAATTGTAAGAGTGTCAACTCCTACGATTGAGAGTGGCAATATTTGGCAGTCCTATATGGACGCAAATGAACGCAAGCAGTATTACGTGCCATGTCCGCATTGCGGGGTGTCGCAGACCCTCAAATTCAAACAGATAAAATGGCCGGAGGAACACCATGGCAATGCGGATATGATACGTGATACCGCATATTATGAGTGCGAAAATTGTAAGCAACGTATTGATGATAAGCACAAGATGGATATGCTCCGGCAAGGTGAATGGCGTGCGGTGAATGAATCACAAGTCCGAGTTGTCCGGTCGGTTGCCTATCATATGTCATCCCTTTACTCTCCATGGGTTACCTTTGGCGATGTGGCATATGAGTTTGTTAAATCAAAGGATAAGCCAAGTGAATTGATGAATTTTATCAACTCTGGATTAGCGGAGCCGTGGAAATCTGCGAAAACTAAAAGCACGCAGAACCTCGTGTTTACGCAATCGGAAGTTCCTCGAGGTACTGTGCCACAGCATGCGCCACTACTTATCGCATCTGTCGATGTGCAGCAAGATCATTTCTGGTGGGAGGTTAGAGCCTATGCTCATGGTGTATCAAGTTACTTAGTCGATTATGGTCAAGCAAGTAGTTGGTCAGACTTAACCGAGATACTCATTGATAGAGAATATCCATCAGAGTATGGTGAGGCCCGTAAGATTGTGAGGGCCGGTATCGATAGTGGCTACCGAACAGATGAAGTTTATCAGTACTGTGCGCAGTACCCAGAAGTATGCGTGCCAGTTAAAGGCGATTCATCACACAGTCCTCTAGCTCCGCCATATAAGATGAGCAGCATCGAGAAGGGCGTCATCGGCGGTATGAAGCTGTACGTAGTGAATACCGATTACTGGAAGGACTTTATATTTGCACGTATGGTACGTCCGGCTAATGAGCCTGGCACAATCCATTTATTTAAGGATTGCCCAGAGGAATATTCGGAGCACCTTCGGTCGGAGGAAAAGCAAGAAATCCGAAATGTAAAGACAGGAGCAGTTACGGTGCAATGGAAACCATTAACCAGTCATCCAACAAATCACTTGTTGGATACGTGTGTATACAACGCCATGGTGGCGGATTCGGTAGGTGTTAAATACTTACCTGAATATGACCCGGATACTGATGATGAGGACGAAGATACGGATGCTGAAGATTTTAATGCAGATAGTCGAGGTTGGTTTAGTTAAGAAGGAGGTGAGACCATGAGCGCAAGAGAAGACTTGGAGCGTATTCGAACGATAATCGAGGAAATTGAGACGAATGGATACGCCGAGATGTCTGTAGGTGGTAAGCGATTTAAGACGCATGACCTGCCGACATTATATGCCCGTGAGCGTGAGTTAATGTCTCGCGTTGATGATGAGGAAGGTAATAGCACGACATCCTACGTGTCATGGGAGCGACGATGAACATACTCGATAAGGTAATAGCATATTTCAATCCAGAACGAGCTGCCCGTAGAGCATATTTCCGTAGTTCGCTTGAACGTGGATATGATGCGGCGTCAACAGACCGATTGAGTGGCGACTGGATGCCAGTATTTGGTACAGCTGAACAAGTAGCATCAGGCCAACGTGATTTGATCCGAGGTCGTGCACGTGCAGCAGAACTTAATAGTGACCTTGCTGAAAGTGTTGTATTGGCATTACTACGGAATGTAGTAGGTACCGGAATAAAGCCACAGTGCAAAATCAAGACCAAAGCAGGAAAGCTAAATGAAAGACTCAACAAGAAAATTGAGGAGGCTTGGTCAGATTGGGTGGATAAGGAGAATGCGGATATCCGAGGGATATCTACGTTTTATGAGTTGCAAGAAATGGCTCTGCGCCGAATGGTCTATGACGGGGAAATCCTAGTTAATATGACCTCCGAAGGTGCAGATATACCATTATCGTTACAGCTTATCGAGGGCGAGAATATCGGAGCCGTATCGGTAAGCGAGAATGGCAACAGTATTGTTAATGGAGTGGAAGTTAATAAATACGGAAGACCAATAGCATATCACGTATTCCAAACAGATCCATTAGGAATACGGTCGTTTAACGAGGCAAGGCTGCCAAGTAATAGGGCTTTTCTATTGCATAAGCCTCGCAGACCTAGTGAACTGCGCGGGGTTAGTATGTTAGCCCTCGTATTAAAGCGTATTCACGACGTAGATGAATATATGGACGCTGACCTTATAGCGGCTCGAGTGGCCGCATGTTTTGGTGCGTTTGTAACAAGTAATACTGGGACCGCTCCGATGGTTGCAAATAAGATTGACAGTAAAGGCAAGAAAGTTCGTTCAATGGCGCCAGGGATTATCCAACATCTACGTGCAGGTGAATCAATTTCATTTGCGGAACCTAAGCGAAATGCAGGAACCGCATCAGAATACTCAGCGACACAAACAAGACGCATAGCGTCGGGTATGGGTCTAAGCGCGGACATAGTGACGCGCAACATTAGTGGTAACTTCTCCGCAGCTCGGCAGAATATGCTGGAGGACCAGCAATCATTCAAGCAGATGCAGCGTTTTATAATCGAGCATTTTTGCATGCCTGTATGGCGGGCTTTCATTGAAGCGTGCTATCTAAAGGGAATTATCCCAGTCAATGACTATGCAGCGAACCCAAAACTTTATAAAAAAGTAGCGTGGTTAGCTCCAGGCTGGTCTTGGATTGACCCTGTTAAGGAAGTTAACGCTAACAAGGAAGCCATTAAGGCAGGACTCACAACGCTCGAGGACGTATGTAGTGCATCTGGTAAGGACTGGGAAGAAGTGCTTGAACAGCGGAAGCTGGAACAGGACCGCATTAAGGAATTGGGTGTTGCCCTTGATATGAATGGGGACATAACGAATCTAGCGGATGATAACACCACTGATATGAAAGGAGATGATAGCTAGTGGGGAAATTTGCAAAGCAGCTCTTAGGTAAATATGCCCGAGAGGCGCAAATTACAAACATCGAAGCGAACGAAGACCGTACCGTCGAATTATCCTTTTCTTCTGAAGAACCATATGAAAGATGGTTCGGAACAGAGATATTGTGTCATGACGAAGGCTGCGTTAACTTAGACCGATTTAATAACGGTTTAGGCACATTGCTATTCAACCATGACCGCAGCGCAGTTGTTGGTCACGTCGATAAAGTGTGGATTGAAGATAATCGCGGCAAGGCGATTGTTCGATTCGATGAAGATGATGAATCCGAAAAGATCTATCAAAAAGTACTAAAAGGCACATTACAAGGTGTGAGTGTCGGATATGACATAAGTCGATATGAGGAATTAATCGATTCTGATTCTAAAAGTTCCAATGGCCGGTTTACAGGCCCAGCATACGTAATTACATATTGGGAACCATTGGAGATTAGTGTTGTGTCCGTCCCTGCAGATCCGACTGTAGGGGTAGGCAGAAGTGTAGAAGATAATGAGGAGGAACCTATGAAAGGTGATGCAAAAGCAAAAGGCACTGAGCAAAACGTGCCACAAGTAGTACCGGAAGTACCAGAGTCCGGAGTTAAAGGTTTTAATGCAGATGACGCTAAGAAGTTGATTGCGGCAGAACGTGAACGCGTATCTACAATCACAAGTTTATGCCGCGACTTTGAAGTTGATGGTGTAGATGAATTTATCAAATCCGGCAAATCTGTTGCCGAAGTTCGTGAGGCAGTAATGGATGTGTTGCGTGAACGCAATAAACCAGTATCCGTTAAAGTTGGTGAAGCAGATTCTGATAAGTTCCGCATGGCTATGCAGGACGCTTTGATGATGTCTGTGGGTATCCCAGTCGCAAATCCTGCACCAGGTGCAGATGAACTCCGTTCTATGTCCTTGATGGAATTAGCACGTGAGTCTATAGTTCGCGAAGGTCTAACTGTTAATTACTCCGATCGATTGGAATTAGCTCGTGAAGCTATCAACTCCACATCCTCTTTCCCAATCGCGTTGTCTAATGTAGCAAATAAGGCCTTGATGCAAGGTTATGAAACAGCACCATCTACATTTGCAACTTGGGCAGGGAAAGGTAGTAATCGTGACTTCAAACCAGCAAAACGTTTTTTACTTTCCGAAGCAGCTGAATTGAAACTTGTCCCTGAGGGCGGACAATTCAAGGACTCCCAAATGAGCGAAGCAGGTACGAATGTTAGTGTATTGACATTCGGACGTACGTTCAGCTTAACACGACAAGCTATTATTAATGATGATTTGGGTGTATTTAACGATATTTCTTCTAAATTCGGTCGTGCAGCAAAAAATAAAATCAATAACATGGTATATGACCTTTTAAGCGGCAATACTGTGTTAGAAGACGGAAAGGCCTTGTTTAGTGCAGACCGTAATAACTTGGCAACTGCAGGCTCCGAGTTAAGTGTTGTATCTTTAGCTGCAGGCGTAGCGGCTATGCGTCGTCAAAAACATATTGGTGAAAATCGCAATTTGAATATCTCACCTACATATTTGATTGTTCCACCTGAGCTCGAAGTATTAGCATATCAAGTAGTTAAATCTGTGGTAGACCCTGCTCGTAGCAATGATACAGTCAACCCATTCAGTGGTCGATTCACTATCGTTGTAGATGCAGCATTAACGGATCCGCATGCTTGGTATTTGGCATCCCGTCCTACAGATGTTCAAACTATCGAAGTAACGTACTTAAACGGTGTTGAAACACCTCGTTTAGAAACGCAAACAGGCTTCAAGGTTGACGGCATCGAGTACAAAGTAGCAATCGATTGCAACGCAACAGCAATCGACTTCCGCGGCTTGTACAAAAATCCTGGTAAATAATTAGTAATTGATTTAGGAGGTAATTAGATATGGCACAATTCATTCAAGAATTAGATCGCATTGATTTTAAAAATACAGCATCCGATATGATTGCCGTAGGGGACATTGTCCCTGTCGGTAAAATGCACGGCGTGGCAATTACGAATATTGACCCCGGTGCAATCGGTGCAGTTAAGGTCACAGGATGTTTTACGGTTGATGCGGTTGTGACAGACACATTCGCAGTAGGTGATGTCGTGTATTTTGATAAAACGCAAAAGCGTGCAACTAAAACAGACACAAATCCAGTATTGGGCATTGCCATTTCTGCAAAATCTGCAAGCGCTAAGACCGTTGATGTAGCTCTTTGGCCTAATGTAGAAAAGTAATGTAAGGGCGGGCATATGCCCGCCTACTCCATAGGAGGTAATGCACTATGAAATTAGGGTATAAGCCTAATGCACTGCTTTCTGTATTCGGCGAAAAGATTACTTACAAAGGTCAGTCCATAAAAGCTAGTGTGGAAATTGGCGAATATGATGGCAAAGGTTCCGGATTTGTCGATAAAGCATTAGCTGATAAAGCTCAGATTTGGGTGCGTGCTAAGGATGTTCCTGAACCACGATCAAAAGATGAAGTGTATATCAATGGCGAGAAATGGTATGTTGATCACATTTCCAACTTTGACGGTACGATGTACTGCATCGAGATTGTCCATAACGTGAGGGCGGTGAGACCGTGAGTAATGAACCTATTACGATTACAGACACAGCCACACCGTATCTGAATTTCATTGCAGAAACCAAACCCGACTGGATGCGTAAAGCGTTAAAATCCACGGGATGGATGATGCAAAAGGAAATTAAAGAAGGCATCAGATCAGGTGCACCAGGCGGACGTAAGTATCCTAACTTCATGGCACCGGCACGACGTGCTGCATTTGAAT
>ERZ773050.362-NODE-362-length-26673-cov-4.274100_pt1 | contig 26673 bp, 32 predicted proteins | sample MGYA00580632_ERZ773050 | MGnify/ENA primary metagenome ERZ773050 (study PRJEB29015, sample SAMEA2738123) | human oral metagenome | biome: human oral; feature: human-associated habitat; material: saliva | place: China | collected 2166 ... | reverse complement strand
CTGCGCGTTGGGACTCGTAGTTGCCGATCGTCAGCATGGTAATGCCACCAATCGTGTTAATGATTGCCATCACCAGCCATAGGTAGGTGAGTGCCAGTACACCGCGGCGCAGGATTTTCGTTGCCCTGCGTGGTGGTGTGGGTGGCGTATCTGCATCTGCCGGCTGGCTTGCTGGTGCACTGCGGCGCAGGGTGCGCAGCAGCATAATATTTGCCACCATACCAGCCAGGAGTAGCCCGGTACCAGCGATAAAGAGCGGCCAGCGCCACGGGTTGAGGGTGTAAAAGGTTGGTGGCGAGCCTGCCGTCCAGCTAGCCTCTGGCCGGGTGGGGTCGTATGTGTTTGGTAAGAAGCTCGCTGCACTAACACTAATCGCGATCAAAATGATGCCAATCAGGCTGGCGGCCATGGCGGCTGCTGCCCAGCGGGTAGTTGTACTAAGCTTTGGCATGGGTTGTTGCTCCGTTCATGGTTGATATGCGTTTAGTGCGGTGCGCAAGCTGGCGGCCGATGATCAGTAGCATAAAGGCCAGCACGGCAGCGGCTGGTGTCAGCGCTAGGTACGGCCAGATATCACCGGGGGCTGCCTGGGCGATTGGCAAATGCTCGGCAACAGCACTCGAAACTTGTGTGTTGGGTTCTATGCCCGTAGCGAGGACCAGCGTTGCTGGCGCGGCCAATACCGCCAGGCTGTAGTAGCCGTAGGTAATCCAGCATGGTAGCGGCGCCGTATGGTGCGCACTCAGGCCGTAGAGCGGTACACCAAGGGCAATAGCTACCAATATGGTATTTGAAACAACATAGAGCAGCGACTGTGTGCTGATTGGCACGGCTAGTTTTGTTTTGATCAGGATAGCCAAGACTACTATAGCGGCACAGGCAGCCCACCCAAGTACGAGCGTTGCCCGCCACACAGTGCGCATCAAGCACCCCGTAGCAAGCTGCCCGGCAGCTGCTTGGCGGTTGCGCGCTCGCCACAGTAGTATATTAGCGGTAGCGCCAACCAGCAGTATAAGCATACCAGCTATAGAAAGCGGCCCACGCCACGGGTGTAGGGTTTGTGGTTCGGGCTCCATGCTCCCAACCTGCCAAGTCTGTGCGGGCCGGCTGGCATCATAGGTATTGGCCAGGAAGCCAGCGTTGCTAACGCTCAGCGCTGTGAGGCCAATGCCCACCAGGGTGGTAGCGATAGCCACCCCCGCCCATAGGCTGTGTCTTCGTTCCATCATATCGTTCCTCCTTATGTTCATAGTAATATATACGTCGCGCCGATTTGTCAAGCGAGGCTCGCCCGGGCCCTTTTGCGAAACCGCTAAAGCTGTTATACTAAAAATAATGATTTTATTAGATAGGGTTACCAAAATATACGATAAAAGCACCAAGCCGGCAATTAACCGGGTTAGCTTGCATATAGAACCAAAGGAATTTGTGATTTTAGTGGGTACCAGCGGGGCAGGTAAGAGCACCTTGCTGAAGATGCTCACCCGCGAAGAAAAGCCCACCAGCGGTAAAATTGTGGTCGGTGGTATCGACTACGATACACTAAAGGATAAGCACATCCCGCTGCTGCGCCGCAAGATTGGCGTGGTGTTCCAGGATTTTAAGCTATTGCCGCAGCGCACCGTGTTCGAAAACGTGGCCTTTGCGCTGGAGATCGCCGGCATGACCAACCGCGAAATTAAATCAACCGTGCCCAAGGTAGTAGAACTAGTGGGCCTGAAGGGCAAGGAAGGCTCCTTCCCGCACCAGCTGAGTGGTGGTGAGCGCCAACGCGTGGCGATTGCCCGCGCCATTGTGCGCCAGCCCAAGATCCTGATCGCCGACGAGCCAACTGGTAACCTTGACCCCAAGCACAGCTGGGATATCGTTAAGCTACTCGAGAAGATTAATAAGTATGGCACCACCGTCCTGCTGACGACTCATAACGTCGATATTGTAAATAAACTAAAACGCCGCGTGATTACACTAGACCATGGCAAAATCACCAGCGACCAAGTACAGGGGAGTTACCGGCAATAATGAAGCACACCAACCGTAAAAAGACTGACGCCAAAACCTACTCGCTTAAGCGCCGCAAGCGCCGCCAGACGCTGGCCTTTATCCGTATGTGCCGCTACGGCATTAATAACTTTAGTCGCAATACCTGGCTAACGCTCGCAGCTACTGCTATGATGACGCTGACGCTGTTTGTGATCTTTGTATCCGTCGCGGCACGCAATGTGCTAGTCGATAGTGTGGCCCAAATCCGTAAGCAAGTTGATATGTCGCTATATGTGAAGAGTGACACGCCACGCTCGGCAATTGCTGCGATGGAAAAAACCCTCAAGCAGACCCCTGGTGTCGCCAGCGTGCGCTACCGCACGCCTACTCAGGCCCGCGATGATTACCGCGATAGCAACCGCAACGACGTGCGCGCACTGGAAGCCCTGGCGATTGCTGATTTAACCTTCCCGGGCGTCTTCCACGTTAACCTACAGGATACTAATAATATTGGCCCACTGAATGACTACGCCGATAAAAACCAAACCTACCGCCGCTATGCCCACCCGGATTTAAAGCCATCGTTTGATCAATCCAACCGTGGCCGGGCTATCCAGACAATCGGCCGCTGGGCTGGCTTTGCCGAAAAGCTTGGCATGGTGGCGAGCGTAACGCTGGTGATTATTGCCTCACTCATCGTGTTTAATACCATCCGTATGGCGATCTTTAACCGCAGGGATGAGATCGAGATGATGAAGCTGATTGGCGCCGATAAAAGCTTTATCCGCGGGCCGTTTGTGGTCGAAGCTGTGGTGTATGGCTTTATTGCCGCCATTATTGCCACGGTGCTTGGGGTGACCCTGCTGGTGATGGCCGAGCCAAAGCTCAGCACATACGGCATTGCTGTGCAGCCAACCCTGCATATTGTCAGTGTGTACGGCATATTGGTCGTACTGGTGATGGTAGCAGTTGGCGCCCTGATTGGCATCGTGTCGTCACTACTTGCTACGCAGCGATATTTAAAGATTTAGGAAAGCCTGGGTAAAAGCCTTGCATGCAGGGTTTTGCTTATGGTATGATGGGAGTAATGATGAAACATAGGTCCACCACACCGGTTTCGGAATCGTCGTTCACGGCTAAGGCAGCTACGGTTGCTTGCGCTGTGCTGATGGCGGTTTCTATGCCGTTACAACTTGGCAAAACTGCTTTTGCCACCAACTACGACAGTCAAATTCAAGCCGCTCAGAACGAAGCCAGCCAGAACCAGAACCAGGCCGATAACCTGGCCAAGATGGCTGATTCCTACCAGGCCGAGCTAAAGCAGCTCGAGTCACAGACGAAAGCCCTGCAGGAGCAAATCAAGCGCTCCGAGGCCGAGCACACCCGCCTCGAGGGCGAGATTGCCAAGAACAAGGAGCGTATCGAAACCAACAAGAAGGCCCTGCGCACAACTGTACTTGGCCTTTATGCTGAGTCGCAAACTTCAACGCTCGAGATGGTTGCAAGTAGCAAAAACATCAGCGAATTTGCCGATAAGCAGGCCCAGCAGTCCGCTGTCCAGAATAAGCTGAACGATACGATTACCGAGATTAACAAGCTCAAGAAGCAGCTTGAAGATCAGCAGCAAAAGGTGAAGCAGGTCCTGAAGGATCAAAAGAGCCAACGTGCCCAGCTGAACGCCAAAGAAGCCGAAAAGAAGAAGCTGATTGACGAAACCAAGGGCGAGGAAAACGCCTACCGTGAGCGCGCCGCCCAGAACAACGCCCGCGTGCAGCAGCTGCGTGCTGCCCAGGCAGAAGAAAACCGCCGCGCTGCCGCCGCTGCCGTCCGTGGCAATGGCGGTGGGGCAGGTAGTATCCCAGCTGGCTCTGCTGCTGGTGGTGGCTACCCCGATATGTGGGCCAATGCACCGCTTGATGCCTACGTCGATAACTGGGGTCTCTACACCCGCGAGTGTGTTAGCTACGTGGCCTGGAAGGTCGCCAGCACTGGCCGCCACGTGCCGCACTTTGGCGGTGCTGGTAATGCCAACCAGTGGCCATCAACCCTGGCTCAGCACGGTATCCAGAGTGGTTCCAACCCAGTGGCGGGCTCGGCTGCCATGCTGCCAATTGGCGCCTACGGCCACGTGATGTACGTCGAAAGCGTCAATGGCGATGGCACCATTACCGTCAGTGACTACAACCTACAGTGGGATGGCTTGTACCGCAAGTACACCCGCTCGGCAGCTGGCCTGACCTACATCTACTTCTAGGCCTACCGCAGCCAGGCATGCGCCCGGGCACTATTGTAAAAAAGGTTATACTTATAGCGTACTCGCCAGGAGTGCGCTATAATTAATGGAGGAATAATCGGGAGAAACTACGTCAGGTGAGTACCACACACAACACAACCAGTCAGGCTAATGATCAGACCGAGCACGGACCCCGTGCCCCGCAAAAGCGCTTTACGAGCGGTTTTTTGTTTGGGGCTGTGATGATTGTGGGGATTGCGGCCTTTGTAGCGGGGACGCATAGTGCCGATATTATGGCCGTTATTGGCCCACGCCTGGGGATACGCCAGGCCAGCGCGCCGCTTAATATGGGCACCGCCCAGCAGGTGTACCAACATTTAGTGACTGCGTTTGATGGCGAGCTTGACCGCGGCAAGTTATCCCAGCAGGCGGCCAAGGGCGTGGCCAGCGCCACTGGCGACCCCTATACCGAGTACTACACCGCTGATGAAGCCAAAAAGCTGCGCGATGATCTTGAAGGTAAAATTGGTGGCGGCATTGGTGCCCAGCTTGGCAAGCGCGATGGCAAGATTACCATCGTACGCCCGCTCAAGGATACGCCAGCGGCCCAGGCTGGCCTGCAGGTGGGGGATACCGTCCTGGCAATTAATGGCCAGTCGACCGATGGTATATCGACGGATAAGGCCGTATCGCAAATTCGTGGTGAGGTCGGTAGCACCGTCAAACTAACCATCGAGCGCGGCGGTGAGTCAAAGGATTATACCATCACCCGCGCCGAAATTGTGGCCCCGGATGTCGAAAGCCAGAACAAAGACGGCATTGGTGTGATTACGCTGAACCGTTTTGCCCGTGATAGTGGCTCCAAGGTGCGCCAGGCGGCGACGGACCTAACCCGCCAGGGTGTGAAGGGTATTGTGCTGGATCTACGCGGCAATAGTGGTGGCTTTTTAGAGGCCGGTGTGGAGGTTGCTAGCCTGTGGGTGCCAGAAGGCACAGCTGTGGTGCACGAAAAGGGCAAGCAGCATGGTGATTCAACCCGCAAGGCCACGGGTAGTGATATCCTTGGCAAAACCCCAACGGTGGTGCTGATTAATAGCGCCAGCGCCAGCGCTAGCGAGATTGTGGCCGGTGCCCTAAAGGATCACAACAAAGCCACCATTATGGGTACGCAGTCCTACGGTAAGGGCAGTGTACAGGAACTGGTAGAGCTGGGTGATGGCATGCTAAAGGTCACGGTTGCTAAGTGGTATACGCCGCACCAGCATAGTATTTCTAAGCAGGGTATTACCCCGCAAAAGAAGGTAGAGCTCACCAGCGATGACGCCAAAGCTGGCCGCGACCCACAGCTAGACGCTGCCCTGGCTAGCCTGCGCGGCGAATAGCCACCGCGCCCGAGATAAGTGCTACAATGCAAACCCCCATCAGGTTACCTGATGGGGGTGATGTAGTGTACTAAATACCCGTGCGGTAGCTCTGCTACTTACTTAACGCACACGCGGGTGCGGCGCGCTGTTTTGCCAGTAAAGAGGCTCTTCTTGGTGCGCTCAAAGCTTACCACGCCGTCTTTGGCGGCATGAATGGTAAAGTTACGGCTGATGTAGGTGCCTTCACCAGCGATCTTTGTGGCACCCGTCTGGCGGACGAGTACTTCGCCGGCACGTACTTTTTGGCCACCAAAGCGCTTAACACCAAGGCGCTGGCCAGGGTTATTGTGGATGTTCTTACTTGAACCACCTGCTTTAACCTTCGACATTCCAGTATTACTCCTTAAATTCTATATAAACAATCCCTACCATTGTACGGCAAAAGCCGCGCTGCGTCAAGCGCTTTGGCAGGCTGGCCGGACCGTGTATGGCAGGCCACAGAGTGGTGAAGCTTGACGTTTGCTGAAAGACCAGGTACCATAAAGGAAACAAAGGGAAGGGTATATGAACACAGACAACCAACCGGGGGGTGCTGGTGCTGGGCGCCAGGCTTTCCCTCAAAACAGCATTAATGATGATGGCAACCTAGAAGCCGAGCTCGTGCGGGTCGAGAGTATTGAGGTAGGCGCTGGTGATGGGGTGGATAGCCAGGACGAACCAGAAGGCAGCTACGATACTGGCCAGGATGACAGTATTGCTATAGCGGTGAATACCATGCCTGCTGCAGCGGATAGCGCTAGCCAGGTGAGTGGCGCGGCTGCCACAGAGGACGATAGCACCACTGCCGAAGCCCGCCTGGAGGCGGAGCTTGGGGCGGTAGCCCTGGGTGCTGGTGGTACTGGCGGCAGCGGCGCGGCCCGTTCGCTGAGCGGCCCCGGCACGATGAGCGCCGATGCCAAGGCAGCTGCTTGGCGCAAGGCGCGCCGTGGGGCACGCGCACGCGGTATGAATAACCACCCGGTGAGCACATTTTTTATTCTGATTATTATACTGGGGTTGATGGGCCTGGCCAGCTGGTTCTTCTACCAGCATATGCAGGCACAAACAGAGCTAAGTGCTGTCCAGCAGCAATTGCAGCAAGCACAAGCTGCGGCGGCCCAAGCTACTGCGACCAAGGCGGCAACTGCTGCACCCGCCCCTGACACCAAAGAGGCCAAGCCCACCGCAGCCGAGTACACCAAGCTACCGGGCTGGCCTGTGCGCTACAAAGCGAGCGTGGTGAAACTGCCGGCTGGTCAGGAATTTATCTTCCATTACCAGGTAGCGGCGGACGGCCAGCAGCAGCTGCAGGTAACCACCGCCCAGCTTGCGAACACAAAATTACCCCAGGCCACGCCCCAAGCCAGCACAGCAAACCCATACCCCTGTGGCGCTGGGGCAGTGGGGACGATCATTATGCTGAGCCCAGCCCAGCGCCAGCAGCGGCTTACCCAGTACAAGGCCAGCCCCAAGGACGCGGCCCCGTACCAGGATATGAAGGAGGTTGGTGGCGCCTTTTACGGCTTGCTACCAGCGCCCGCTAGCTGCGTGCCGGACGCCGCAAAGCACCCAGCAGCTGCCCAGGATTTGCAACACGCTCGCCAGGCGTTAGCGGATCTGTATAAACAATTTGAACAAGCCCCGCCTGCCAAGCAGTGAACACATTCTGTGTGAGCAGTGATTGTGCTCATGCTTATATACCAGCTTGTATGCCGTGCGCCGGTTGATGCTGATGGGGCCGTAAGCGCCCTGCCAGGGCCTGCCAAGGTTAACCATAGTTTGACGGACTATGCAACTATCTGCTATATATAGGGCAGCCCCAGAAGAGTTCTGGGGTAGAACCTACTTGGAAGGAAGTGATTCTCGTGATATACCTTGACCAAACACAAGCAGAGAGTACGCGAGTGTTACACGCGCCCAACCCGAGCAAGCAGATGGCTCGGCGGCTTGCCCGGATTGAGGTTACAAACCTTGAGCGAGTGCGTAGCTATTTGACCATACACAGCCTACTACAGGCTGTGCTGCTGTGGCTCAGTTTTGCCATGGCTGTGATATGGAAGGGGCAGGATAGTGGCCCAATAACCACCGTAAACGGGTGGTTCGTCGGCCTGGCGGCAGGCGCCATAGTGACTGTAGCCACTACTGGGGCGGTGGTCATTATGATTTTTCTAGTCGCCGCCATCATCGACATAGTATTGTCTGATGGCGGTGATGACGAGGCCAACCGGCCCCTTGACCATAAGGCCTTTATAGCCAGTTGCCAACCACTGGTGGTATGGTGCGCGGCTGCTGCATGGCTTTATGCACCAGTGAAGATGGGTTTGCTGGCCACCGCAATGTGGCCATACCAGGCTATGCTTGCGGCCATTTGGTTACTACCAGCACTATATAGCCTGAAGTACACCTACGCTACATGGTTACGGGTGTACTGGCTCAAGGCACAGGTTGCCCGAGGGTACATCCAGGCTTATGACTTGGATATATTGCCGCCGCAGCTGGCCTATGCGAAGGTGCCGTATGGTGGTCATACGGCACTTCTTGAAAGCTTGGTCTTGGCTGGTAACTACCAGCAGGCGATTGAAGCCGCTGGTGCTACCGGCCAGCAGATTGATAGTCTGGTGACTGAGCTACTGGCTCAGCTGGCCGACGCCGACGCTGTAGCAACCGACCACCTGGAAGGCGATATGGCCACCCAAGTGGAACGCCGTCGCGAAGCGATTATCAACCACTACGTGGCTGGTATCGAGGCCGCGACGGATGCCTTCGTGCAGGGCGAAACGGCCGTACGCGATGATGAGCGCGCCGCCCAGTCCGCCAAGGATGAGTTTATCCTTAGCCAGGATAGGCTCATCGCCGAAATGAATGCCCAGGCATTCCTGGGCGAAACCGAGCGATTTGCCGGTACGCCGGTTGCATCGGGCAAGATTCGCCAGGCACTGGCGTTCGTCCGGTCACTTTCTAGACAGCAACGAAAGGAGTAGTATTTAGCTAACTTCCCACACCCGCCCTTTGGCTACACGCCGGGGGCGGGCTTTACTTTTTAATAAGGGCGTAGATATCGCGCGCTACAATTTGGTCTGCCCGGTAGTAGAGCAGCGGCTGGGTGGTATGTAGTTGGTAGCCAAGCTGGGCAAGATGCCGCGCCAGGGGTAAGCGCTCGGTGTGGCCAGTGGCAGGGGTGCGCCAGGCCGGCACAGCGATACACAGCCCCGTGCCAGGGGTAAGCTGCGGGGCAAGGTTAGCCAAAAAGGCTCGCGTAATCCCCAGGCAGGTTGCATGGACCTGGCGCAGTTTGGCGGGGGATGGCGGCGCACTAAAGGGCTGGCCAAGGTAGGTTTCACATACCACGGCTGTGAGACTTGGCGCATAGGGCCAGGTGTGGCTGGTGGCGTCACCAGCGGTAATGCTACCAAGTGTGCCAGTGGCGTGGCTGTGGGTACGGCTAAGCCACTGCAGGTTTTGCTGGCTGTAATCAACCATTTTGGGGTTGAGATCGGTGCCGTACACTGTGCAGCCGCGTAGATAGGCTTCTTGCAGTACCACGCCGGTGCCGCAGAATGGGTCCAGTATAGATGGTGCTGAATGCCTGGCGGGCGCGGCGTGGTCGCCAGATACGCCTGAAGTAGAGCTGGCCGTACGCGGTGATGCACCAGCCAGGCCCAGGCCAATATTAACCATCATCAGGGCGAGCTTGGGCGGCAGCATGCCAACAAAGGCATCGCGCTTAGGCCGGCCTTGGTCGCGCCGAGCCAGGGCGGTGATATTCTGGGCGCCGCAGCTTTCGGCAATGATAATGGTGCCGCCGTGTTGCACGAGCAGTAGTTCGTGCTTGGTGGGGGAGAGACCAAGTTTATTGTGGTGGCTAATGGCAGTATTAAGCGAGGCAGCCGGCTGCGGCACGAGGCGCAGGCTACCACCGGCTTTGGCGTGCTGCTGCTTTACCATCAGGCCAAGCTGGCGTAGCTTGGCAGGCCTGAACGTAGTGCCATAGGCGCTGATGCCCAGGGTATGTTTACCCGGAGTGCGCTGCAGGAGTGGCAGGTAGGTGTGGCGGATAAAGCTGGTGATATCACCCCACGTGGCGTGGGGCAAGCGGGCCAGGACACGGCCGGCTTTTTGGGTGCCACCCAGTGCTTGTACATCGCAGCTGGTGGCGCCTGGCACCAGAGCAGCCTGGGGGCCAAACGGGGTAACGCGGCCGTACACGTGGCTGAGTTCATAGCGGCCAAGCTCCGGTTGCCGGCCCAGAATGCAAACTATCATTCCTTTATTATAGCCTAAGCCCGCCCAAGTAGCGTATAATGGGTACTATGCGACATAAAATTTCTGGGAGAACGTGGCTCAGTATTGCAACGATTATTATTCTGGCGGTGGTATTATACACTGCCCGCCACGATATTCTGCAGGCCTGGCAACTCATGCAGCGGGTGAATATTTGGCTGCTGATTGGTTTGCTGATTCCACTGCAATTCTTTTCGTACTATTCACTGGGCGAGACGCTGTTTGCCTACCTGCGCTCGCAGGGTAGCACCAGTGGCCTAGGTGGGTTGCAGTTGGCGCGGCTATCGCTGGAGATGAACTTTGTAAACCACGTGCTGCCGAGTGCTGGCGTCAGTGGTATTTCGTACATGGGGTGGCGGCTGCGGCATTTTGGCATACCCGTTGCCAAATCAACCACAGCGCAGCTGGTGCGGATTGTGGCGGGCTTTGCTGGCTATGCCATTGTGCTGGTTGTGGCGGCCCTGTGGATGCTGCTGGATGGTTCGCTGAACCGCTGGGTTACTCTGGCAACGGCCGTGCTGGTGTGTTTGCTGCTGGGCTCGATTGCGCTGATTATTATCACCTTTAGCCACCAGCACCGCATGGAGGCCTTGGCTAAGGCACTGGTGCGCTTGGCTAATGGCTGTGTGCGCCTAGCGACCTTCGGCCGCCGCACGCGAATCTTCACGGCCCCACCTGTGGTGCGGTTTTTGACAAGTATTAGTGGTGACTACCAGCATATCCGGGCTAATAAGCACGTGATGCTGGTGCCGCTGCTGTGGGGTGTGCTGCTGAGTCTGAGCGAAATTGGGCTTTACTATGTATCCTTTTTGGTGCTGGGCTCACCAATTAACCCAGCGCCGTTGGTGGTAGCCTATGGTATTGCAGCCTTAGCCGGGCTGGTGATGATCACCCCTGGTGGCGCGGGCCTGTACGAGGCAATTATGGTTGGGTTTTTGGCGCTGGTGGGCGTTAACCCCACGGTAGGGATTGCGGGGATTGTGCTGACGCGTGTGCTGCTGATTGTGGGTACGATTGTGGGTGGCTACCCCTTCTACCAGGCGGCGTTGGTCAAACATGGCCGCCGCCCCCAGAGGCCGCGTGAGTAGTCCGCTGCCACCAAGCCCCGGCGAACCGCTGCTGGCACCGGGTGATTTTGTGGCTATTACCAATCAAGTGCTGGAGCGAGCCTACCCTAGTGTACTGGTGCGTGGCGAGGTGGATTCGTTCACCGTCAGCCATAATAAATACGTTTTCTTTACCCTAAAAGATACCGAGGCGGCCATTAACTGCTTTATGATGGCCTACGCCCTGCGTGTACCAGTGGAAGACGGCATGACAGTGGTGGTGCGTGCCCGGCCCAAGCTAACGGCGTGGGGTAAGTTTAGCCTAACGATTGATAGTATTCGCCCCTGTGGCGAGGGTGCCTTGCGCCGCAGCCAGGAGCTCCTGAAGGCTCGACTGGCGGCCGAGGGTTTATTCGCCCCGGAGCGCAAGCGCAGCTTGCCAGCCATGCCGCGCCGAGTGGCTATCATTAGTAGTCAGCAGGCTGCTGGCTATGCGGACTTTATGCGAATTGCTAATGAGCGCTGGGGTGGGGTAGCCTTTACCCTGTACCACACTCCCGTCCAGGGTGAAGCTGCCGCTGGGGCAATAGTGCAGGCCATTAAACGCGCCAACCAGCAGGAGCCTCTGCCGGACTGCCTGGTGCTGGTGCGTGGCGGTGGTAGCGCGGATGACCTGGCGTGCTTTAACGACGAAGCCCTGGTGCGAGCGATTGCCGCCAGCCGGGTGCCGACCCTCGTCGGGGTTGGGCACGAGGTAGACACCACTCTGGCGGACTTAGCGGCTGATGTGCGGGCCGCCACGCCAACTCACGCTGCAACCATGCTACTGCCAGATAGGCACCACGTGGCCCAGCAGGTAGCGGCCCTGGTAGCGCGGCCAGCCCCGCAGGTGCTACAGGCAATTACTAGTGTGCAGGCACATGTGCAGGCGGGTGTATCGCAGGCTGCCCAGAGCTTGCAGCAGCGTGTGCAGCAGGCAGGGGAGCGGGTGGCGGCGCTGGAGCGCCTGGCTAGCTCGTACGACCCCCAGGCGGTACTGGCACGGGGCTATGCAATTATTCGGGGGCCAGCGGCCATTACCCCAGGTGCAACCATTCATATCCGCACCCACAGTAGCAACATAACAGCAAAGGTACTACGCTATGACGAGCAAGAATAAGACGATAGAAGAACGCATTGCCGCCCTGGAACAGGCTGTGGCATGGTTTGAAAGCGATGAATTTACCCTAGATGAGGCGGTGGAGCGCTACCAGCAGGTGCAGCAGCAGGCGGCAGCTATCCAGGCGGAGCTTGCCGAGCTGAGGCACACGATTACTATTGCCACGGCCCAGAAGGACCAGAATGGGGCGGATGCTAGCACTGTAGCCGAGGACGCCACGGCGGGTGGCGACGCCAGTACTTCGGCACCTGCCAGCACAATGGCAGGCGAGGCTGCCTAGATGGCCTGGCTGTGGCTTGGGCTTATGGTGCTGGCTGGGCTATTTTTGGCAGTGAGCCTAACGGGTGCGCCCTATGTGCCGTCGCACCGCCAGTCGGTGGTGGAAGCTTTTACAGAGCTGCGGCCGCTTACCGGTAGCGATACACTGGTAGATATCGGCAGCGGCGATGGCGTTGTATGCCTGGTGGCAGCGCAGCAGGGTGCCCGAGTGTATGGCTACGAGATTAACCCGCTGCTGGTACTAATTGCACGCCTACGCCTACGCCGTTACCGCACCCGGGCTACAGTACTGTGCCGCAATTTATGGCAGGTGGATTTCCCGGCTGGTACGAGTGTGGTCTACACCTTTGGCACCAGCCACCACATTGGCCGTATGTATGCCAAGGTGCAGCAGCAGGCCGCCCGCCTGGGCCACCAAATCGACCTTGTGAGCTACGGCTTTGCAGTGCCCGGTGTGGCACCAGCCGCTCGCCATGGGGCGCATGTACTTTACCATGTGGCGCCGTAGTTGTCAGGCTTTACACTCAGCACAAGCGTAAGTATAATGGGAGTATGAATAATTACTATAAGCAACAATCGGGCAATGTTGTATATATTGCAATAATTGTCATTGTGTCGGTGCTGATGGTGGTGTTTGGTGGCCTGGCAATTTGGGCGTACAGCAATTACCAATCTGCCAGTAACGACGTCGAGGGCCAAAAATCCCGGGCCGTGGCCGAAGCCCAAAAGAAGCAAATTGAGCAAGATGAAGAGAAGTTTGCCCAGCGCGAAAAGGAGCCAAACCGCGACTTTGTTGGCCCTGATGACTACGGGCGGCTTACCTTTAAATACCCCAAGACTTGGAGTGCATACGAAGCCAAGGATATCGCCCGCGGCGGTAACTACGAAGCCTACCTGAACCCTGGCGTGGTGCCACCGGTCACCCAAACGCAGCAATTTGGCCTGCGCGTGCTAATCGAAAACAAGGATTACGACACGGTGGTTGCCCAGTACGAAAACCTAATTAAAAAGGGTGATCTACGTAGCGGCGCGACCAGTGCCCACGGCAACACCGGCGTGCGGCTCGATGGTAACTTTACCAAGGATATTCGTGGCTCGGCCGTCATCTATAAGCTGCGCGATAAAACCGTGACGCTGCGGACTGATGCCGATAACTTTAAGCCAGATTTTGAAAAAATCATCCAAACAATTGCGTTTAACCAGTAGGTGAATGGGGTGGCTTGACGCCCCACGCACGTATGCACACACTGGTAGCTGCGCCGCGGCTACCAGTGTACTAGCAAGCATAAGCAATACCGCCCTGGCCCCTGGCGTGGTACAATAGGACTATGAATCAGGGGAGTGACCACCAGGTGCACCACGGCCCGTTTACAAGCGGGTCGTTTGGTGTTTTGGCTGCCGCCCATGAGCTAAAGGCGCCGGTATCGTTGATCCGCCAGTTGGCGCTTGAGCTTGGCGATACAGCCCTGACGGCCAGCCAAAAGCAGCTGGTGGAACGAGTGGTGCTGACCAGCGAACGCTCCCTACGCCTGACGGAGGGCTTATCCAAACTAGCCCGGCTGGATGATAGCCTACTGGCCGATGCTTTCCCCACAGAGCCAGTCAACCCGCTACTACTGTGCCAGGAGGTCGCGCGTGAGCTTGCGCCGCTGTACCAGGCCAGCAACCGCACCCTGACCGTACGGCCGCGCCGCACGGTGCCGATGGTGGTGGCCCACCGGGATTTACTGCGCCGTATTCTGCTTGGGTTCGCGGATAATGCGCTGCATTATGCCCATAGCAACACAGCCGTGACCTTTACGGTGCGGCAGGTGGGTGGGGGCGTGCGCATTAGCCTACGTGACCAAGGCCCGGTCCTGACCCGGCGTATGCTCCGCCAGGCGGCTGCCGCGGCGCACGTGGCTGGCCGTCCCCAGGGTAGTGGGCTGGGGCTGGTGCTAGCAGAGCGCTTTGCCCGGGCTATGAACGGCCACACCGGCACAATCTGCCACCGCGGTATAGGGGGTGGTATGACTTTTTACGTAACCATGCAGCCATCCGTGCAGCTGCCGCTATTGTAAGGTGTATGGTGCAGCAACCGCATGTATTAATCATAGAAGACGACCCCTGGCAGGCGGATATCCATACCCGTCGGCTGCAGGCAGCTGGCTATAGCGTGGCGGTGGCCCACAGCCCGGTGCAGGCGATGCAGGCCGCACTGCAGCATACGCCGCAGGTGATTGTGGCCGATGTACTGCTGAGTGGTAATACCATCCTACTACTACTGAATGAACTCCAGTCCGACCGCACCCTGGGGGCTATCCCCGTGGTGCTGTGCACTAACCAAGCCGAGCTGGTGCCGCCAGGTAGCCTGGCCGCCTACGGCGTGGTGCAGGTGCTCAGCAAAACCGCCATTCACCCTGGTGATGTGGTGCGGGCAGTAAGGAGGGCACAGGCATGAGCCGCGTGATGCAGCCGCCGCCAGCTGGTGCAGCGCGTAGCCAGGCCTCGTCTAGCCATAGCCACGCCCCGGAGCGCCTACAGGCTATTATTCTGCGCCGCACGGATTATGGCGAGGCGGACCGAATCATCCAGTGTATCACGCCCCGGGGGCAGCGCAGCGCCATTGCTAAGGGTGCGCGCCGGCCGCGCTCCAAGCTGGCTGGGGGGATTGAGCCCCTGGCAACGAATGAGCTGATTCTGCGCCGTGGTAAGGGGCAGTTGCAGGTAGTGGGCTCGGCCCGGATGCAGGTGTATTACCGGCGCATACTAGCCGATTACGACCGCCTCAGCTTTGCCTACGAGGCACTGGCTTTGGTGCGCCACGGGGTAGCTATGGTGGATGAGCCAGCGTGGTTTGGCCTGACCCAGCAGCTACTGGTGGCGCTAGATGACGGGGTGCCTCTGGCGCTAGCCAAGGCCTGGTTTTACGTGCGCTACATGGTGGCGCTAGGCCAGGAGCTAAGTGCCTGGCACGATGTTAACGGCCAGGCCCTGCAGCCCAGCCAGCACTACCGCTACAGCGCCCAGGAGCGCGGCCTGGCGCCAAGCCCCCATGGCAGCATAGGTGCGGGGCATATTAAGCTGCTGCGCCTTATGGGCCAGTACGATATAGCGGTGGTGGCCCAAGTGGGCGGCACAGAAGACTATCTGGCAGACGTGCTTGCCCTTGCGCAGCACCATGCGGCCACGGTGTAGGCGCGCTAGGAGTTGGGGGCAAGAAAAAAAGCACCCAGCTTACGGTGTGGGTGCAGTCACCGGGGGCGAATATGTCGCCGCGCGTCTAGTATTTAGGAACTCAAGATTTCGTCAATCAGCTGATTAAAACCGTCCGAATCAGCTAAGCATACCATGCTGTAGCTGTTATGTCGTAGTACATAGTTTACAACAGCAAGTCGGGCGCATAGCCTATCGTAATCGTTTTGTCCAGCTGTCAGGGACCATTCAAGGTGATTTGTGATCACCCACAGTTCCCGTTCGGGAGTAAGATCAAGTATCCGTTCGGATACTTGCTGGGCTACTCCCCCTACTTGGTAGGTATTGACTAATATATTGGCTGCCATTTTTAACAGCCTTCCAGAATGTTCCCAGCCACGGGTTAAAAGCCCCGTGCTGATTGCTCGTGCATAGAGTGCATGTGCAATCAGTAGGCCTTTTGCGTACACCTCCTTCTCATAGTAGATAACGCCACCATCTTTGTTGTTGGTGGGGCGATATCCGGAGAGACCAATAAACGCCCCTCGAATGACCTCGGGGGCCTCTCTTGAGAGAAGGATAGACCCCTTCTCATTTATCAAGAAGCGGGCGGTTGGAACCGCCGCGGTTTCCATTGCGGAAACCGCAGTGATGAGATCTTTGGCCTGTAAACTTTCAACATGTCCTTGAGACATGGTAATCTCCTCTCAAAGAGTAGAACGGATGCGAACAAACCTATATATACACCCATCCACGCTAAAAGTCAAGCTATGGTATACTATAAGCAATATGAGTAAGCAACCAACACAACACACAATGGAGGCGCTGGTGTCCCTGGCCAAGCGCCGCGGCTTTATTTACCAGGGGTCGGATGTGTACGGCGGCCTGAGTGGCACGTGGGATTATGGCCCACTGGGCGTGGCGCTTAAGCGTAATATTATGCAGCTGTGGTGGCAGCATTTTGTGGATGGGCGCGATGATATGTACGGCGTCGATGCGGCTATCATCATGAACCCGAAGGTGTGGCGGGCGAGTGGGCACGTGGATACTTTTGTGGACCCGCTGTGCGAGGATACGGTCAACCACCGCCGTTACCGCACCGACCACATCCTAAAGGATAACGGCGTCGACCCAGAAGGTATGACGATGCAGCAAATGGATGAAGCCATTAAAAAGCATGGTATCAAAAGCCCGGACGGTAACCCGCTGAGTACATCCCGCACCTTTAATATGATGTTCAAAACCCACGTGGGCGCGACGGAAAGCGAGGATAGCATCAGCTACCTGCGCCCGGAAACCGCCCAGGGGATTTTTACCAATTATAAGAATGTGGTGGATGCCTTTTATCCTAACTTGCCATTTGGTATCGCTCAGCAGGGTAAAGCCTTCCGCAACGAAATCGCGCCGCGCGACTTTGTGTTCCGGGCCCGCGAGTTCGAGCAGATGGAGATTGAATACTTTGTACATCCAGATGAGTGGCAGGCGGCCTTTGATGAGCTGCTGGCCAGCACGCATGAGTTCCTGGCTAAGCTGGGCCTTGCCAAGCAGCACATCCACGAGCTGGACGTACCGGCTGAGGATCGAGCCCACTACAGCAAGAAGACGATCGACATTGAATACGACTTTGCAATTGGCCGCGAGGAGCTGATGGGTATTGCCTACCGCACCGACTTTGACCTGATGAATATCCAAAAGATGAGCGGCAAAAGCATGGAATACCGCATAAAGGGCACGAACGAAAAGGTTGTGCCACATGTGATTGAGCCAAGTTTTGGCGTGGAGCGCGCCCTGATGGCGGTGCTGACGGAGGCGCTGACGACGGACACAATTGGCGGCACAGAGCGCACCTACCTAAAGCTGCCGGTGCACCTGGCACCGATTAAGTTTGCCGTCTCGCCACTGCTCAAGAATAAGCCCCAGCTAGTAGAAAAAGCTCGTGAGGTCTATCGCCAACTGAAGGCCAAATATGGCGCCGTGATGTGGGACGACAACGGCAACATCGGCAAACGCTACCGCCGCCAGGACGAAATCGGTACACCGTACTGCGTGGTGATTGACTTCCAAACGCTCGAAGACGACACGGTCACCGTGCGCGACCGCGACACCACGGAGCAAAAGCGGGTGCAGGTCGCTGACCTACTGGGCCAGCCAAGCCACCCTGCGTAAGTCAGCGTACGACGAAATCTCACAAAGGAACCACCATGCCAACACGGGTAAAAATTGCAATCAATGACGACAGCGCGGGCCGGGCGGCGCTCGATGCTCTGTACGAGGGCGCTAGCCAGGTGGCGCTGTGCCGCTATGCGTTGCGGCTGGCAGCGCACATTATGGAGACGGCAGACTATAGCGATCCGCACAACCCGGCCATTACCGCTGGTTTTGCCGTCAACCGCCAGTGGCAGGCTGGAGCGGCCCGCATGCACGATGTGCGCCAAGCGGGCTTTGCGGTGCACAAGCTGGCGCGCCAGGCGCCGGATGAGCTCACTACGGCGGTGCTGCGCGTGGTGGGCCAAGCCATCGGCACCGGCCACATGCCAGAGCACGCCATGGTGGCTAGCGACTACGCCATCAAGGTCATCAATCTACTCCACCCCGGCGACGCCACTGCCGCCATTCGCGAGCGCCAGTGGCAGGTGCAGGTGATGGGGGAGGAGGTAGCTCAGCTATAGAGTGATATACTAAAACCATGTCCCTGAGCCGTAAAACGCAAGTGGAGCTTGTAAAGCCATTGATTGCAATAGATGCACTAACGGATGACCCTAAAATTACAACAGAGCTTAACCGTATTGCAGCGACAGTATATCGTATGGCCAGCCCGAATGATAATGGTGTTGCTTTTGACGTGTCTGAATATTTGCACGAAAAGATGGAGCGCATCACCACAGGTGCAGCCTATACTGATGGTAGCTGGGAGCATTCTGCCTACCAATCACTCATGCTGCAGCTGAGTGATTACCCAGATACAGGCGCTTCAAAACACGCGCCCTACTGATACACCCCAGGCTTCAGCACGCCAATATACGGCAGGTTGCGGTAGTGCTGGCGGTAGTCGAGGCCGTAGCCCACCACGAATTCATTGGGGGTGGGGATGCCGATGTAGTCTGCCTGCACATCCACCGTGCGGCGCTCGGGCTTATCTAGCAGGGTGCAGAGCTTGGTGCTGGCGGTGTGGCGCCCCGCAAAGAGCTCAAACAGCGCCTGGGCGGTGTGGCCCGTATCCACGATGTCTTCTACCAGCAGCACATGCCGGCCAGCCACGTCCGTATCGAGGTCCTTGAGGATGCGCACATTGCCTGTGGAGGTCAGCTCATCGCCATAGCTCGAAACGTCCATAAAGTCGATTTCCAGCATGCAATCCATCGCCCGCACTAGGTCGATCATAAAGGGCGCTGCCCCGCGCAAAATCCCCACCACCAGCGGGTTTTTGTCGGCATACTCCTGGCTCAGCTGCTGGCCCAGGCGCGCCACAGCACGCGCAATGTCATCGTTGGTAAAGAGGACTGTTTCGATATCGTTATGCATAAGGATTATTGTAGCAGATATGGGGTGCGGGGGCGAATAGGCCGGTGCAGGCGGGGGGACTATAGCTGCAGGAGTAGTGCGCGACTAGCGGAGCATGCTACACTGGGGGTATGATAAAGCCATTTTTGCTGATACAATCCCGCCCCGAGCCGGCGGCCGCCCAGGATGAATACGCGGCCTTTATGCGGTTTGGCGGCTTGCTGCCGGGTGAGTTAGAGCGCCTGGAGCTGATTGATGATAACTACCCACCAGTGGATCTAGCCCGCTACAGTGGTGTGCTGATGGGTGGCGGCCCGGCTAACTTTGCCTACCCACCAGCTGATAAGCCAGCTGGCCAGCAGGCATTCGAAGATTACATCATACCGCTTATGCGCCAGATTATTGCCAGCGATACACCGTTTTTGGGTACCTGCCTGGGTATTGGGGCGTTGGTAACGGCGCTGGCTGAGGATGGCGCCGGCACCGCGATGAGCTTTGCCCACGGCGAGCCGGTGTCTGCGGTGCAGGTGGTGCGGGAGCCGACCGCCCGTGATGACCCGCTGCTGCAGGGGTTGCCATCAGCCTTCCTGGCCTTTGTGGGGCATAAAGAAGGCGTCCTTAACCCACCATCGTCCTGTACGGTACTGGCTCGTTCCGCCACCTGTGTGCAGATGATCCGCGTGGGCCAGCATGTGTATGCCACGCAGTTCCACCCCGAGCTTGATGCCGAGGGCTTGGCACTGCGCATTCGTACCTACAAGCACGCCGGCTACTTTGAGCCCGCCGAGGCGGATGCCCTCATTGCTATGGCCCGCCAGCAGCGCGTTGTGCACCCAGGGGCCATTGTGCAGCGGTTTGTTGACCGCTACCGCCAGCCAGCCGCTAAATAGCACTAGCTATTATAGGGTCGCCCGTGGTATACTGTAAGAGTAAATTAATCCACAAGGAGGGCGACTATGAGCGTAGTTGACGACATGAAGCATAAGGCCGAAGATGCAGCCAAGAGCGTAAAAGAAGGCGTAGAAAACGCTGTTGATACCGTTAAAGAAAAGGCAAACGAGCTAGAAAACAAGGCTCACGAAGCCAAGGGTAAGGCTGAAGGCTACGCCGAGGCCAAGAAGGAAGACTAATACGTGCTATGCTTGGCGTGGGCTATAGCCCCGCCGGGTAACATTCCTATGAAACACCACGGGTACACCGTGGTGTTTTTGCGTGCGTGGCACTGGGTGGCTGATGGTACAGGCTTAGTATACGGGTGTGGCTGGCTGCGTGCGGCCTGGGGTCTCTCGGCTGAGTTTGACAAGTAAACTTGGCACTGCTAAACTAATGATAGTGCCAATAAAACTTGGCATATCGGTAACAGTATAATGATACGCACAAGGAGGAATGAGTATGAGTCGCTCATCATCAGCAACACCCAACCCAGCTCGCACAGCGAAACGGGAGCGCCTGCTAGCGGCCGCCCGGGCCGAGAATCACGACGAAGGCGAGGAGTATTTTTACGGCCGGCATGTACAGGCGGCGTACTCTGCACTGCTTGGTATGATGTGTGTGGTCGGCGTGATTGACTACGTACGGGGTGGTACGGTGTACTGGCTGATGGTTGCCCTCGTGCATGCCAGCATGGCAGTGGGGTGCTACAAAAGCTACCGCCTGCAGCACGAGCGCGCGCCACTAGCACTAGCTGGTATATTCACAGTAGGGGCGGTGATCACTGCCGTGGCGTACTACCATGGCTAAGCCGGCAGCGCTGCCAGACCCAGCGGGGGCGCATCAGCTGCGGCTCGGCAATAGAGTACGGGCAGCCCGGTATACTCGGGGCTACAGCCAGGCCCGCCTAGCAGAGCTGGTGGGGGTGTCGCGCAATACCATTAGCGCCATCGAAACAGGGGTATTTAGCCCCACGGCTAAGCTGGCGCTGATTCTATGCGTTGCGCTCGATACGGCCTTCGAAGACTTGTTCTACCTTGAGCATGAGCCAACCGAGTAGGCAAGCCGCACAGGCCGCCAGGCACCCCCGCTTGCTTGACGCATGTAGGATATGCTAGTAAAATAATAGTACTTATGCCCCGCGAACATGCCCCACAGCCCCGCAATGAGCCAACCAGCCACGAGCGTATTGTGGCTGAGCGCCGCGCCTACCTAGAGCAGCAGGCGGCCCGGTCTATGGGCGCCCTGGTAGGGGACTTAACGCGTATTACCAGCGGTAGGGATGTTGCTGAATATTTAGTAAATTATCCACAGGTAGACTTTGGTGCAGACGAACCAAGTGTATACCCACTGGTACATGCCGCTGCAGAAGGCCCTGCGGCCGCACACCGGGCAGGCGAGCTGGTAACGATTGAGCCACTTGGTTACAACCAGGTTACGATTGCCGCCCGGGCTGATGGCGCGGCTGCCGATGCCTACACCCAGGCGATTGAGCAGCACTACCAGCGCTCGCCCTATGCCCAGCGGCTGGGCGATATTGCCCTGCGCCTCGCCCAGGAGCACACTGATGAGCCCCTGCCGCGCGTAATCACCACGCTCGATAGCACCAACCCGGCTGACCAAGCCATCGCTCGGCAGCTTGATTATAGCAATGCACCACTCCATATCACGGCCGACAACCAACTGGTGGAGCACGCCCCGGCAGAGCCAGACCAGCACCGGTTTTTGTATAGCCCGAGTGCCAAGGCGCTACTAGGCGCTTTCGATACGGCCGGGCTTGCACTAACGCCGCGCGCCCACAGCGAGCTGGTTGCGGAGCACGATGGGCGCTACGGTAATGCCTACGCCTGGGCCTCGCGCGAGGTGTTCAAGCTCATCGCTGGCCGCCAGCAGCACCTGGTGACTGTAGCTAGGCAGCACGCTACCAAGCCAGATCATGGCCAGGTGGGCCAGCCAAGCGAGCCGCTGCCGCAATTGCCACTCACGGGGGACGAAGCGGCCGATGCGCTGATTGAGCTGATCAACCAAGCCAGCCAGCGTGGCGACGATAGAACCAGCCAGCTACCGCTGGTGGAGGCAGATATTAGCATCCGCCGCAGTGGCTGTAAGGATGTTGAGCAGTATTTTATTGATGGGCTGGCACACGGCAAGGTGCAGGCACGGGAGCTCTACGGCGCGCAGTTCATTACCAAAACACATGGCGACCATACAATGCTCAATACCGAGCCGGTACGCCAGAACGGGGTTGTCTTCCCACCAGGTGTAGTGTGGGCCCGCTACGACAGCCAAGGCCAGGAGGGCTACGCGCCGCTGCGGCTGACGGGCTTTAGCTTTGCGCCCCAGGTGGCGGATGATGTCATGGGCCGCGAATTCGCCGAGCTTGATACAGCCCGCAAACAGGCCTTTTACCAGTATATGGTCGAGCAGATGCCACTTGCCTTCTAGGCGGTACGCTGGTATAATCGCCCCATGTTGACACACCTACGGATTTTTCGAATTTTTTGGATTGCGGCCCTGGTTGGTGCTGGTGTGGTGGCCAGTAAATATGGCCTGCACGTGCTTGGGTTTGAGCCTGTGGAGCAGAGCTCGCTGCACAATAGTGTGGTATCGAGCGTGACCTTTGTGATTGGTTTCTTACTATCGGCCACAATTGCGGATTACAAAGAGTCCGAGCGGATTCCAGCTGATTTTGCCGCCCAGCTCGAGGACATGTACGATGACGCTGCGGCGATTCACGCCAGTTACCCAGCGTTTGACTTGGACGGATTCCGGCAGCAGCTACGCGATGTAGCGGTTGGGTTTAACGAAGACGCCCGCCGTAAATCCTACGATGCTCGTCAAGATATCCGTGGCCTGACCCAGTACTTTAGCCAGATGGAAGCCGGCGGTGTGCCAGCTAACTTTGTGGTTAAGCTCAAGCAGCAGCAAGTTGCGCTACTACGTAGCCGCCACCGGGTGAATTACATCCAGCGTATTAAGTTTATTCCATCGGCAACCATTTTGGCCCGCTCAATTGTGATGGCTCTGGTGGTGCTGCTGATGATTACCGATATCCATCCGTTCTACGGTGGGCTGGTGATGGTTGGGCTGATTACTTTTATTCTGGTGTATATGCTGATTTTGATTAAGGTGATTAGCACGCCATTCCATAAGGCCGGCAAGACCCAGGATGACGTGAGCTTGTTTTTAATTAGCGACGCTGCCGAGTATTTGCAAGGCCAGCCCAGTGCCACGCCACGTCAGCAGCCAGCCGAGCCCGCACCGCACTCACCACAGCCATAAGCTTATAACCTAACCACACGCCAGAAGGAGACCGCCTCGTATGTCCAATTTTGAATGTTCCCACCCCGAACCAAGCGTACCCCAGGAGCAGCTAGAAACCTACGCTCGCACCTCTGCCCAAGCTGCAACGGCCGCTATGGAACGCTACGCCCAGGCTATGTATGAGCCTGATGACCCGCACCAGTTTGAGCTACAGGACCGGTCAAATCGCCTGCGGGATTATGTGAATGTGTTTGCCGGTGGCATGCTGCCGCCCGAGGCGCTTGATGCAGCTGCCTTGTATGACCTGACGGCAGAATCCACCAAGAGCGCCGCTGCCATGCAGGCCGTGGCTAGTGCCCGGATGGATTACTACAGCGCGCCGGGGACGCGCCGTGGTAGCGAGCAGTACGTGGCTGCGCTGATCAACGACATGGCGCATATCGATAGCGAAGCCAAATGGTACCGCAACCACAAGGCCTATATCGAGCACACCAGTGGCCACTATGATATCTGGGAGCACCCGCTGCCGCCAGCTGCTATTAAGGATATGGCCCGGCTGGGGAGTGAGGTTAATTTAGAATCCGTCATTATAAAAGCCTGCGAGCAGCTGGATGGTTTGGTGCTGGCAGTCAATGGCATGGTAAAGGGCCAGTACCAGCCTGGTGAGCAGGATCTGGCCACGCTAGAGGCAGTGATTGAGGCCGAGAGCTTCTACGGCCCGCTCTGCGAAATAATTGGCTTTGACGGCCTGGCGATGGAACTGCGCAGCCAGGCGCGCCAGCTACGTATGTTCCGCCAAGGCAAGGGCGATGTCGTGATGCAGGCGTACGATATCTGCCGCGAAGGCCGCCAGTATGGCCCGCAGGCGGTACTGGGGAATTTGGCCCAGTTTGGTGGTGATTTTGCGATCTCGAGCGTCGTGAACGAGCCCGAGTACAACCGCCATTATGCCGATGGCATGCCGTATGCCAGCGTGCAGCTTGGGGAGTTTGCGCTCGATCTTGGCGATGGTGTGGCCATGGCAGGCAACTGGCGGCTCAAGAGTGTGGGCTCATTGGCGCACAAAATGGCCCAGCCTGGGGCAGAGCTACCAATGGATGTAATGGGGCTGACGGCCATTAGCGACGACCCAGCAGAGCTAGCCCAGAATTTTGCCGCCGTAGTGGAGCGTACCGCCAGCAGCCCGCGCCTGGAGCCCCGCCCGGCGCCATCAAAGGAAAAGTGGGCGATTGTGCAGGGGGATGATGAGTACATCGCCGCGGTGTGCAGTCAATTGAGCCCGGCTTTTATTGCTGATAATGTGCAGATTATCCCGCGCCCCAGTGGCTATAAGGTAGCTAAGTTTACCTGCCTCGGCGCTGGCGGTAATATGCCGGTAGAAATGCAGTTTGTGACCAAAGCCGACCGCCGCAATGGCCGCACAGGCGAGGATGCGCATATCTTCCATAAGGCCGGCGCGGATGGTGTTTTCTACACCGCCGAGCAGCGCCGCCAGGCGGCACCAGACCTTGCCGAGCTCCACCGCCGTGCCCAGCATATGGCGGCTCACCACGGCGAGCTGACCATCAACCCGCGCTCGCTGTACCGCAGCGAAACCGATCTTGTCATGACCTATTTACTCGCAGATTAATATATGGTATAATACTATAACTAAAAAAGGAGCCCGCTATGCCAAAGAAAGAAGCCTACCCATTCACACAGCCACCACATTCGGGCCGGTTTGGCCGCCATCGCCACCACCACCGGTTCGAGAAGATGGATGCTCGGCACCGCCGCACCGCTACCTTTATTGGTGCGCTTGCAGTCAGTGGGGCTGCGATTGGCGTCATGGGTGGGTCATACTACTATGACCACATCCAAGCCAAGCACCAGGTGGAGGCTCCGACACAAGTGGATCTTGCGAGCCCATCGCGCGAGCTTAGTAGACTAGAGCAGCAATACCGGGCCGAGCAGCAGGCCAGCAATGCGCTGACTAAGGCCGAAAAGCTCTCTGGCACCGAGCTGCTCAACCAAGCCCCGGCGGTGCGCCAAGCTGCTGCGCAGTTTGCCCAGCAGTTGGAGCGCTCGCTTGGCACCGATAAAAACCACGCTGAGTATAAATTCCGTACCCATGATGAGCTTAGCCTGCGCGAAGCCCGCGTGGATGGCCCCGGTGCCCATACCAGTAGTTTGCGGCTTGAGCGTATCTATGCCCACCAGTCACAGGCGGTGGAGTATAAGCTGACGCGCGAGCAGCCAGGGGGTGCTAGCTTGCATATGCGTTTGATTGGCCAGGGCTATATGCCAAACTCCGAGCAAAATATTGCCACAGCGTTTAAGCATGATGAACCGACCCTAACCGTGGCCGAGGTCAGCTTGCAGCAGCCAGGTAGCCCTGCGTACCGTATTGCGACTGCCCAGCCGAGCCACTACTATACCGATAGGTTTATGGTGTATAACGGCGAGGAGCCGCTGACGGTACAGGGCCGCGATGAGGCAGCGCAGGCCGTAACCGAGCTGAATAGCGGCGTGGCCCAGTTTATGCAGGCCGAGCCGGCCCCAGCAGAAGGCGAAGCCACGCAGCAGTAGGGCTGTAGTAGTCTGGCTACCCCAAGCTTTTGCCACCTGGCGGGCCACACGGGCTGCGCCATGCTACAATAGGTCTATGATAGATTACTACACCGATGGCTCTGCCCAGCCTAATCCTGGCCCGGGTGGCTTTGCAGTTATCAAAGCCATGCAGCCACATATCCTCGGTAGTGAGCCCGGCGCTACCACTAATATTCGTATGGAAGGCAAGGCGATTATTGCCGCGTTGCAGGATGCGAGCGGCCAGCCCTGTGTCATCCACACCGATAGTGAATTTTGGATTAATGTGCTTACCAAATGGGCGCCGGGTTGGGCGGCCAAAGGCTGGCGCAAAAAGGGCGGTGAGATTAAAAATTTAGATATTGTACAAGAATTGTATCCACTCTACCAGCAGAGCCAAGCGCGGCTTGTATGGGTGCGTGGCCACGCTGGCCAGGCTGGCAACGAGCTGGCTGACGAATGGGCCAACAAAGCCCGCCAGGGTGTACGGTTGTAACAGGGAGCTCTACTATGAACAACGTTATTGTTCCGCGCCAGCTCAATATGGATCACCACCAAGCGTCGATTGACCTGGTGTTTAGTGAACAAACCAGCCAGGCTATTCGGGATCTGTCTATCCAGATGGGGCTCGCGTTTGGGGAGTTTATTCCCCATGCCACGCTTATCAACATCCCCAGCAAGCCGTTTGCCCACCTGGCCGAGGTGGCTGCGCAGGTGCCACGCCAGATGGATATCCAGCTGGCTGGTGTAGCAGCCGTACCGGACTTTAACGATCAAGTTTTTTGGGTTGAAATCTCAGTTTTAAAGACGGCAGAGCTAGCCCGTGTGCGCCAGCAGCTGCTAGAGGCGCTGCAG
>ERZ773050.359-NODE-359-length-26783-cov-9.145129_pt1 | contig 26783 bp, 19 predicted proteins | sample MGYA00580632_ERZ773050 | MGnify/ENA primary metagenome ERZ773050 (study PRJEB29015, sample SAMEA2738123) | human oral metagenome | biome: human oral; feature: human-associated habitat; material: saliva | place: China | collected 2166 ... | reverse complement strand
GCTGATGAAATCAGCGTAGTAGAGCCCACTCAACCACTGCGTCTTGCTCGACAATTCAAAGACAATTGAGAGGCTAGGACTTTTGTCCCAGCCTCTTGGCTTTTTGCTTATAAGGGAACTCCAAACACCTCTAGGGACTTGAGTTCAGAAGATTGGAGTCTCCGCCATTCTCCCAATCGAAGAGTGGGATCTAGCGTTAGAGGACCCATAGAGATCCGCTCTAAATCCACTACTTCCTTGCCACAGGCAGCGACCATGCGCTTGACCTGATGGAATTTTCCTTCTGCAATTTCAATTTCGACATAGGAACTGGCGCTTGTCTCATCCACCTCTAAGATCTGCAATCTCGCAGGCAAAGTCGTGAAATCTTTGAGGGCAATGCCTGCTTCAAAACGTGCCACATCTGCCTCATCCATGATTCCAGCCACCTGGGCGCGGTAGACCTTCGACACATGCTTCTTCGGTGAAAGCATGGCATGGGCGAGCTTACCATTATTGGTCAAAAGGAGCAAGCCATGGGTATCGATATCTAGGCGCCCGACAGGAAAGACTTCCTTGTGACGGGCTGTCTCATCCAATAGATCCAAGACGGTTTGGTGATGGTCATCCTCAGTCGCTGAGATGACTCCAGCTGGTTTATTAAGCAGATAATACACAAAGGTTTCATGGACCAGATTTTCCCCCATAAAGGTCACCTGATCCTTGTCTGGATCAATCTGTCGCTTCCCTGCTGTCTCTTTTTTCCCATTCACTGTAATTTTCTTTTGCTTGAGGAGTTGCTTGACCTCGGTCCGACTCCCCACGCCACAATCCACTAAAAATTTATCTAAGCGCATGATCCCTTCCCACTCTTTTTCACAATCCAAAGGCCAAAAAAGGAAACCAGGATCATGAGGATACCAGAAAATCCAAAAATAAAGGTAGGAGCTGAAGAGACAGTTCCTAAGAGACTGAGAACAAAGGTCGTCGCGATCGAACCTGCACTACACCCCAAAACCGCAATGGAAGTTGCCTGACTTAGTACTCCAGCTGACATCTGGTCAGATAAGACATTGTAAACTGTTGTAAGAGCTACACTATAGGCAAAGCCTGCAAGGATGGTCACAATGGCAAGCATCCAGAGATTGGTAGAAAACCCGATCAACAGTTGGGTCAAGCCATAGGCCACTCCCGAAACGAGCAACAAGCGATCGCGGAAGAGCTGGGTCAAGGGCGAGAAGGCTAATCCTGCAAGGATCCCAACAAATTGCATGGCTGCTAAAATAATCCCAGCAGTTTGGGCAGTACCATGCCCTACTTGCTCCACCACACTTGGAATCCGAACAGTAATCATAACATTAGATAAGACGATCGATGCCGCAACAACAGCTAAGCCTAGTGCCGTCCGCCATTGACTAGCTGTCATCCGATCATTCCGATGTTTCTCCTCTACACCAACTGTTTTCGAACTATAAGGCACAAATAAGAGATACAAGAGCAAGATTGGAATACTGATACCGTAGACGAGAAAGGCAGCCTGCCAGCCAAAGCGAATCAAGAGACTCACTCCAAAGGTCAAAACAGCTGTCCCAACAACCTCCGCAGAACCACGAATGCCAAGGGTTTGGACGCGTTCTTTTCCTTTATAACGCTCACTGATAATGGCAATGGCAGAAACATTGAGTAAACCAACCGCCATCCCGAAAATAATCCGAGACAAAAAGACAACTGGATAGGCTGGACTGATTAAGGGAATAAAGCCACATAGAGCGTAAGCGACTAAACCTGTCACAATCATCTGACGCTCTGAAAATAGGCGTCCAATCCATTTATTGAAGATGAGTGAAACCATGATCCCTGCCGAAGGAAGAGAGACCAAGAGCTCAATCATGCTGTGAGGAATTCCTTTGTAATAGGCAAACATGGCCGACTGCGCACTCGAAATCGAAAATGAGGTCGTCAAAATGAATGAAAGCGCGAGAATACTCACTTTCTCCATGATTTTTTTCATTATATTATCCTTTAAACTAATCTTTTTTCACACTCCTCCTATAATAACACGAGCTAGTGACAGGACGCAATAGATTGAATTAAAAAAACGAAATGATTTTTCAATCATTTCGTTCGTGCTAGTAATTGTGAGGTGAAGACTCCTGTTAGGAGCATCAAAGCACCAATCAAGACAAAGAGCAGATGATTGGAAGGAGCTAGTGGCGTCACCAACTGGATGAAGAAAGAAGAGACGGCTGATCCAAGATTGCAGCCGATCAAGACAAGCGAGGTCGCAAGATTCAGGAGATTAGTTGGAATTTTTTCAGATAAGTGATAGAAGATACTGGTTACTCCCGTACTGTAGGTAAATCCTGCCAAGAGGGTTCCTAGAACCAGGCTCCACAACTGTCCAGACAAGCCAATCAAGGCTAACGCTAGACCGAAACCAAAGCACATGATCATGAGCAAGTTCTTTTTGAAAACATGTGTCAAACTAGCAAATCCCACTCCCGCTACAATCCCTGTCAATTGCATCAGACTCAAGACTGTTCCAGCTGTTGTCGCGGTTCCCATACGAGCATCAACGATGATATCCGGCACGCGCAGGCTGATGATGGAATTGAAACAAATGATGATACCAGCAATCACAGCTAGCATCAGACTAAAACGCCATTGAGGGGAGCGAAGGCGTGCGGAACCTTTCTTTTTCTCCTTCAAGCTAGCCTGTTTTTTCCCCTTAGGATAGGGGACAAAAAGGATATAGAGGAGTAAAATCAAGTAACCACCTCCATATACAGCAAAGATCGCTGGCCAGCCTAGGGGTAAGAGTTGTCCCACCATAAAAGTCAAGATGGCAGAGCCCACCACTTCAGCAGACCCCCGATAGCCCAGCATCCGAGTCTTGTCATTGCCTGAGTAGCGTTCACTGATAATCGAAATAGCCTTGGCATTGATCATTCCTGTCCCCAAACCAAAGAGAAAACGACTCAGAAAGATGAGAGGATAGTCCTGCACGACCAAAGGCACAAGGCCGCTAGTTGAAAAGAGCAAGAGCCCTGCGACAATCATCTGGCGCTCACTCATCCACCGCTCGATCAGGCTATTTAAAAAGAGCATGACCACAACCGCAAAGGCCGGCAGGGAAACCAAGAGTTCCACCTGGCCTGCTGAATATCCGAATTGGCTAAAATAGGCCTTCATAGCTGGCAAACCGGCTGTAATTGAAAATGATGAGATCAGCATGAGCGACAAGCTCAAGAGACTGATTCTTTCCATTGTTTTTTTCATTTTTTTATTTCCTACACTTTACTGGTAACATTTGACTTTACTAATTTTTTAGAAAAGATTCAAACTAGTATTTTCAATAGAATCCTAGTATAATCAATTTAGAAATAGAAAAACAGGACATTTGTCCTATTTTAGGAGATTGAGATGAAAAAAATTTCCCCATCTACGAAACTCATGGAGATCATCACTGACTACCAATTGGATCAGATCTTTCCAGGTGACTGTCTTAGTCAGCTGGACCTCGTTCTCTATCAGGCTGGAGATTATATCTGCCGCCAAGGTTCTGAGCAAGATGTCATTCCTTATTTTCTCAAAGGCCGGCTCAAGATCGTCCACAGTCTTGAAAATGGTAGCGACACCATCCTTGAAATCCAAGAAAAACCTGGACTGTTAGGAGAGATTGAACTCCTGCTCGATCGGGTCTGTATCACATCGGTCATTGCAGACCAAGACTCACTAGTCGTCCAGCTCTCTGCTCGGCATTTCAAGGACCGCCTCCTGCTTGATCCCACCTTTTTGCGCTCTACGGCCAAGACCTTGGCTGAGAAATTACACCAGATCAACTATTTGGCTCCTGCCAACTTTCATTATTCGGTCAAGGAGCGCATGGCGACTCATTTCCTTGAGCATTGCGATGAACAGGGCACCATCAAGCCCAAGATGAATCAACTAGCCCTGCGTTTTGGGATTAGCTACCGCCACCTTAGCCGCGTCATCAAGCAGATGATTGACGAGGGGTTGATCCAAAGAGAAGGACGGGTCTATACGATTTTAGACCGAAAAAGAATGGGCGACTTGTCCATCAAACACACGGAAACAACTGACAGAAAACTTTAATTTCAAGTTCTTTTGTGTTATCATGGAAGGTAGAAAGAAAGTGAGAGTAAGACAATGAAAGCAATTGAAAAAGTTACAAGAGCATCCCATTTGATTGATATGGATGATATCATCCGCGAAGGAAATCCAACACTTCGAGCTGTTGCGGAAGATGTGACCTTCCCTTTGTCTGATCAGGAAATTATCCTGGGTGAAAAAATGATGCAATTCTTGCACCATTCTCAAGACCCTGTTATGGCTGAAAAACTTGGCCTCCGTGGAGGAGTTGGACTCGCTGCCCCTCAGCTGGACATCTCGAAACGCATTATCGCTGTTTTGGTTCCCAATCCAGAAGATGCCGATGGCAACCCACCAAAAGAAGCCTATAGCCTTCAAGAAGTCATGTACAATCCAAAGGTTGTTGCCCATTCTGTGCAAGATGCGGCTCTTGGAGACGGGGAAGGCTGTCTCTCTGTAGACCGCAACGTCCCAGGCTATGTGGTCCGCCATGCCCGCGTGACCGTTGAGTACTTCACAAAAGACGGTGAAAAGAAACGCATCAAACTCAAAGGCTACAACTCCATCGTCGTTCAACATGAAATCGACCACACCAACGGCATCATGTTCTATGACCGCATCAATCCAAACAACCCATTTGAAATCAAAGAAGGCCTCTTGATTTTAGAATAGGCGTAAATGACAGAAATACCTAACTGAGGAAGCTCTCGGTTAGGTATTTTTCTTGTCTAAAACATTCTTTTAAAGCAAAAAAGCAGATTGATGTTACTCCTACTTCTGAGTGTCACTCGCCTGGTTCTACTTGACTTTAGCTTTGAAAGAGATGATTGGGGAATAAAAAATTAAATTCCCAGCTGATAAAAATAGAAATGATGAGATTAATAGACCAAAATGTATTATAAAATTGGGCTCAAAGTTTATTAAAATTGCATAACATACTGCAATGAACATGACTATAAGAAAAGTTACATATATTAGAGGTAATAGTATATTTTTTATATATTCTGGAAAGCAATACACTTTTCGAGGTGTTTTATCTGCCACAATTTCATGTATCCCTTCCCCTCTGCCCATCCAAATCCGAAGTCCCACTACAAAAATTAAAATCAACATCATCAAGGATAGATTAAGCAAGTGAGAAGTAAAATTGAGATATTTTTCTATTGGAAACGCCCTTGCTAATAGCATGGAGGTTACACCTAGACCAAGCGAGGTCTTCCAAATTTTGTTATTCACTAAACTCTGATGATGCTTGTCTCTTTCAAATACTTTTGGAGCCATGGCTTCTACTTCAGCCTCTGTCAGCTGATAAGCTTTATGAGGGATAAAATAAACAAACCACGGAAGAAAATAGGTAATGATAATCGGCCGATCGACTTCCATTAAATACCACTCTCCATCTACCTTTAACAAAGGATACCGAAAATTCATTTTCGGCAAACGATCGATTTTTGCTGGTTTAAACATAGATGTATCTTACTTTCTATACTGTTTCATTCTGAGACGGAGAAACTAAACTAACTTTTCACCAGTCTACCACAGCCATAATTATCTTATTTATTCATAACAAAACATACCTTCCATGATACCTGATTTTACTTTGATGATCAAGTTTTGACTAAAAAAGAGGTTGGAAGATTTCCAACCACTCTATCTGTTTTAGCAAGTTAAACCTAGCTTCCTCTTTCCCAGAAGATGGCTAATAAAATCATGGCACCAAGAATCGATGGGATAATGGCTGTACCGTTTAGGCTTGGTCCCCAAGCACCAAAGAGTAATTGTCCTAAAAAGGCACCAATCCAGCCCAGGAACATTTTCCCAAAACATCCCATGCGTTCGCCACGATTGGTGATAGCTCCAGCTAGAAGTCCGATCAAAAGACCGACAAACATACTTCCAATCATAGTTTCTCCTTAAATTGCCCAATCTCCGTTACGGAAGACTGGGACGCGGGTGCCGTCTTCTCGGATGCCGTCGATATCCATTTGGCTTGAGCCGATCATAAAGTCGACATGGACATCTGAGCGGTTAAGACCGGCTGCTTCGAGTTCTTCTTCTGTAAACTCTGCGCCACCTTCTACACTAGTTGCATAGGCTGCCCCGATGGCCAAGTGGTTAGAGGCATTTTCATCAAAGAGAGTGTTAAAGAAAGTAATGCCTGATTGGGAAATTGGGCTTGGGTCTGGTACGAGGGCACATTCACCCAAGGCACGCGCTCCCTTGTTTTTGAAGACCAAATCTTTCATGACTTGATCGCCCTTTTCAGCTGTGATATCCACAATTTCTCCATTTTCAAAGGTCACTTTGATGCCTTCAATGATGTTCCCATTGTAGCTAAGCGGTTTTGTGGAAGTGACATAACCTTCTGCACGACGGAAGTCAGGAGCTGTGAAGACCTCTTCTGTCGGCATGTTTGGCAAGAAACTTTCGCCTTGGGCATTGATGGCTCCAGCAGATTCCCAGACGTGGTTTTTCGGCAAGCCAAGGGTCAAATCGGTTCCTGGTGCTGTGTAATGAAGGGCTGAGAATTGTTCTTTATTAAGTGTGTCTGCCTTGCTCTTGAGGATAGCTGCATGCTCTTCCCAAGCCTTGACTGGATCTTCCTCATACACCCGGCAGGTCTTGAAGATTTGATCCCAAAGGAGATCCACTGCTTCTTCATCACTAGTCGCATTTGGGAAGACCTTTTTCGCCCATTCTAAACCTGCTGCTGCAGCCACTGTCCAGCTGACCTTGTTGGATTGAGTAGCGATGCGCATTGGTTTCATGGCCATGCCCAAAGCCTTGGCAGAGGCAGACAATTTCTCTGCATCGACACCATTTAAGGCACCTGGATCAGACGAGCGCACACCCAAGCGACTGGCTTTGTGTTCCAAAAGGTAGTTCATCTCTGCAATCTTATAGTCAGGCACGTTGTCCAAGCGATCCATCGGTGCATGGAGGAATTTTTCCCGGGTCGTAAAATCATCCGCCCATTGGACAATCACTTCGTGTGCCCCCAAGGCATAGGCTTCCTTCACGATCAAGTGGGCCAATTCTCTTTGTTCCACATCGATGTTCAAGACCAAGGTATGGCCAGGTTGCACGTTGATGCCATTCGCCACCAACAATTTTGCGTATTTTTCGAGGTTTTCTTTGAAATTTGGTAAAACCATTATTTTCTCCTTCATAAGTGAATGATCTTCTCCTAGTATACCACAAGTCCATGCAAAAAGGATTCCGCTCCTGCAGAATCCTTTTTCTTGTTCCTTCTAGCTTAAGGAAGAACATAGCCTTGATCATCTACCGTATGGGGATGTTCAGTATTGCCATTCTCTCTCAAGGCTTCCAAATCTTGATCCAAAATCGAATTGTAATCCGTACTACCTTCACGGGTTACCCGAGTCGATACTTGGCGCAAGAGTTTTTCATTAAGATTGCGGACCCAGCGACCATTACTATGATCATTAGCACGCATATAATTTCCTCTGACGATCTCTCCATAAAGAGCTTCATTGACTTGGTAGCCTTGCTTGCGCAATCCCAACAGACCGATCTCGACGATCTCATCTGGACTATAGTCTTCAAAGTCAAATGTAGTCGGGATCCGACTTTGCAAACCTGAATTGACCTGCAAGAAGTCATGCATCTCTCTGGTATAGCCAGCAAAGATAATCACGATATCACGACGGTGGTCCTCCATAAATTTGAGGACTTCATCCAAAGCTTCCTTCCCAAAATCATCATTTGAACCAGTAAAGAGCGTATAGGCCTCATCGATAAAGAGGACACCACCCAGTGCACTTTCTAAAACTTCGCGCGTCTTCAAGGCTGTATGCCCTTGGTAGCCTCCAACCAGATTGCTCCGCGAAACTTCGATGAATTTCTTCTGATTGATAACCCCTTTTTGAAAGAGGATATTGCCTAAAATGCGGGCCACCGTTGTCTTTCCTGTACCGGGATTTCCAAGAAAGAGGGAGTGCAAGGTCGTGTCTTCGACGATGCCACCTTGTTCAGCCCGTTTTTGGTTGAACTCAGCCATGGCTACGAACTGTTCCACTTGCTCTTTCACCTTGGCAATGCCAACCAAACGGTTGAGGGCAGCCATTCCATCTTCTTCCTTATCGGCTCCTGCCTGGTACTTACCTTGGTTAAGAACAGCATCGATATCGCTATTGAGGATGGTCTCAATATCATCAGAGCCTTGGGCCACCACCCGATCTGCCATGGTCTTGGTCAATTGCTCATCCAGGTTACGGATCCAGCGACCATTGCTCTTATCTAGCGAGCCATCATAGGCCCGTTTGACATGACGCGCATAGTAATCCCGGTCTTCGAGCTTGTAGTCCCCTTTGCTTAAAATCATTTCGCCCAGTTGGACAATCTCATCTCCCGTGAAATCTTCAAAGATGAAATTATTTGGTACCCGAGAACGGAGGCCTGGATTGGTCTTTAAGAACTCTTCCATTTCCTTGGTATAACCGGCAAAGATGATCATAATGTCATCGCGATTGTCCTCCATAAATTTGAGGATGGTATTGATCGCCTCGATCCCAAAATCTGCACCACTGTCCTTTTTATCCAAGCTATAGGCCTCATCAATAAAGAGGATTCCCCCACGCGCTTTTTCAAGCAGGGCCTGGGTCTGTTCAGCAGTTCCTCCAATATTTGAAGAGATCAGATCGGACTCCGTTGCTTCCACAAAACGGAATTCTTCCCCGGAGAGGACACCTGCATCAAAGAGCACTTGTCCCAAGAGACGGGCGACAGTGGTCTTCCCTGTACCAGGGTTTCCCATAAAGGCCGCATGCAAGGTTTGCTTTTCAGGAGCCTTGCCACTGGCGATTCGTTTCTTGTTAAATTCCACCATGTTGATCATTTTCTTGATCTCATGTTTGACTTTTTCAAGACCGATCAGGCTATTGAGTTCCTGAAGAGCATCTTGTTTCTTCTCTAGCCCAGAGTCCCTTGCTGTAGTTGATGCCACCGTTGCATCCGTCGCCTGTCCCGTAGGAACGACTTGCGCATTGCCCTTAGCCACTTCTCTGCCAACAAGATAGTCACAACCATCCTCGATTTCCTTGGTCAGATCACGCGCATCTCCTTGCCGATAGGTTATGGTGCCCGCCTTCACAAAGGCCCCACTTTGAAGCCGGATATTAGGATCCGCAATCTTATGACAAATCATATGCTCAGCCATCAGCACACTATCATCGAAAACTCCAAATGAAATGGTTTGGGCATTCTCATTCAAGAAGGTCGTTTCCCCAGTCAGGGAAGCAAAGGACTCTTCATAGACGCATAAAAATTCTGTAAAAGTAGCCTGGTGAGCTCGGATCATACTATTGTATGAATTGATGGAGGTCATACGATCCGAATCCGAATTGAATTGAACATTGTTGTCAAGACAGATTCCAGTTCCCGTAGGCAACTCTATTTTACAGTTTTCAGATTCCCAGATGACATTCCTTAACCAAACTGGTGGAAAATCCTCCTCCAGATCCCCACCTGTAATCGTTGAATTTTTTGCGATCACTTCTGAGTCCTTGGCATGGATCGTATTATTCCCAAATTTTTCAATATGGACATTTTCTAAGGTCAACTTGGAACCTTCTGATAGATCTATCTTAGAAAAAATCGTTGAATTGCGAATGGTCAATTCCGAAGCAGACATTCCAATGGCACTTTGGTGTTTTTCCGGAACCTTCATTCCGACTCCTTCCAGTGTCATTTTCGAATGCGTATCCATATAGATAAAAAATTCATTATTCGTTGGAGTGGTTGCTTCAAAATAGACCTGTTTACAAGTAACATCTGACTCATTCCATAAGAGCAAGGCAGTATAATCCCCACCAACTTTAAACCACAGATCTTCAAATGTCACCTGAACTCCTTCTACAAATTGGAAGGAAGCCTCAATGATGTTGTTAAACATGCGCCCATTGCCATTTGGATTTGGGACTACATGCCCCACAAAATGAAGGTTCTTGTCGATCTCGATCACTTTATTTGTCGGCCATTGAAAGACATACCCATTTTCAAACTCGATGGTATCCCCATCCTGCGCTTTTTCAAGTGCATCCATAAAGTTCCAACTATTGTTGTAAGGACCTACTAAATATCTTGCCACGCGCTTCTCCTCTGTTTTATCTTTTTGGAAGAAAATCCATTGTTTTTCTGTTTTCTGTTTACAAACACTTGTCACTAAAAATTGTAACACAATCCGGATCTAAAGAAAACACTTATCAGGCCTGAAAAGACTTAAAAGAGGCTGGGACAAAAGTCCTAGCCTCTCAATTGTTTTTTGATTGTCGAGCAAGACGCAGTGGTTGAGTGGGCTCTACTACGCTGATTTCATCAGCTTTTACAGCCCTACTCAACTGTGCGGAGGTGGGACAACGAAATCGAATTCTAACGAATGACCGATTTCTGTCCCACTCTCTGTCATCTACTCTTTCAAGGCTGAACATAGACCAGCTAGAGCAATCGCTCCTGAGAGCATAGCGGTAGAAAGGAGCAACACATTGTCTGCCACTTCTAGCTTGTCCTCAAAGACTTTTTCAGCAGGTTTGTCTTCTGCAAAAAATGTCTCCTTTCATGTTCTCCTCCTTTATTTCTAGAACAAATCATCAAAGAGGCTCAGCTGATTATCCTCTGGCATATTGCCAAGAATGCCCATCTCATCCATCTTTTCAACCAAGGTAGACGAAACACCGCCGCGCTTCCGAAGCTCGGTCTTAGAGAGGAATTCTCCTTCTTCACGCGCCCGCACGATTTGCTTGGCAACGTTCTCTCCCAGACCATCCATGGCGACAAATGGCGGAATGAGAGTATCCCCATCGATCAAGAATTCTGTCGCCTGACTGCGATAGAGGTCGAGCTTGCCAAACTTGAAGCCCCGCTCCCACATCTCATTGACAATCTCAAGGGTGGTGTAGAGGTCGATCTCCACATTGGAAGCTTCGTTGTTCTTGCGTTTTTCAGCAATCTCCTTCATCCGAGCTTTCACAGCCTCAAGGCCAGCCCCCATGGTTTTGATGTCAAAGGCTTTGGCCCGAATCGAGAAGTAGGCACAGTAATAATAGAGAGGATGATGCACCTTAAAGTAGGCCACACGAAGGGCCATCATAACATAGGCCGCCGCATGGGCTTTGGGGAACATGTACTTGATCTTCCCACAGGACTCGATGTACCACTCAGGAACATTGTTTTCCTTCATAGCTTGGATGTAGCCATTACGCTCTTCTTCTGAGATCTTGAGCCACATGCCTTTCCGCACGCGCTCCATGATGGTGAAGGCCATCTTAGGCTCAAGGCCTGCGTGCATGAGGTAAACCATGATGTCATCCCGACACCCGATAACGGTTGATAGGTCAGCAATCCCAGCCTTGATCAAGTCTTGGGCATTTCCCAACCACACGTCGGTACCGTGAGACAGACCAGAGAGCTGAAGCAACTCGGCAAAGGTGGTCGGATGGGTCTCATCGACCATGCCCCGAACGAAGTTGGTCCCAAACTCTGGGATTCCCAGCATACCCGTCGAGGTACCAATTTGCTCCGGTGTGACTCCTAAGATATCTGTCCCAGAAAAGAGGGCCATGACACCAGGATCATCCATAGGGATATCGTTTGGATCAATACCTGACAAGTCTTGGAGCTTGCGAATCATGGTCGGGTCATCGTGTCCCAGGACATCGAGCTTGAGGACGTTCTCATCGATATCGTGGAAGTTAAAGTGAGTGGTCTGCCATTCGGCGGTCACATCATCTGCTGGATACTGCACAGGGGTGAAGTCATAGACGTCCATATAGTTGGGAATAACAACGATCCCGCCCGGGTGCTGACCGGTCGTCCGCTTAACCCCAGCCGCTCCTAGAGCAAGACGTTCCACCTCTGCATCTCGATAGTACTTGCCGTAGTCCCGCTCATAGCCCTTTACAAAACCATAGGCGGTCTTGGCTGCGACGGTACCTACCGTTCCTGCCCGAAAGGCATATTCTTCCCCGAAGATATCGCGAACATCCAAGTGGGCGCTCGGCTGGTCTTCCCCAGAGAAGTTCAAGTCAATATCGGGTACCTTGTCCCCATCGAAACCAAGGAAGGTTTCAAAGGGAATATCCTGCCCATTTTTGCTGAGTTTGTGGCCACAGTTTGGACAATCCTTGTCCGGCATATCGAAACCAGATCCATAAGAGCCATCTGTGATGAACTCACTGTACTGGCACTGGCCACAGACATAGTGAGGCGAGAGCGGATTGACCTCGGTGATCCCGATCATGGTCGCGACAAAGCTGGATCCGACAGATCCACGCGAACCAACCAGGTAGCCCCGCTCATTGGAGCGATGCACCAGCATTTGCGAAGCCAGATAGATCACGGCAAAGCCATTCCCCAAGATAGAGGTTAATTCCTTTTCAATCCGTAAATCCACAATATCAGGGAGCGGATTGCCATAGATCTCAAAGGCTCGCTGATAGGTCAATTCCGCAACCGTCTCTTCAGCCTTGTCGATAAATGGCGTATAGAGGTCCCCCTTGACCACTTCGACTGGCTCAAAGGTCTCTGCTAGCGCATTGGTATTTTCAATGACAATCTTGCGCGCCAAATCTTCTCCCAAAAAGGCGAATTCATCCAACATTTCATTGGTGGTTCTAAAATGCGCTTTTGGCAGGGGCGCTGGCTGGGCGTCTTCTCCGTGCCCGATGGTCCGGTTGATCATAGCTCCTTGCCCGAGACTGCGGACAATGATCTCCCGATAGATCTCATCTTCCGGCTCCAGATAGTGGACATTCCCTGTGGCAAGAACAGGCTTGCCAAGGCGATCTCCCACTTCGATCAAGCTCTTGATAATGGTCTGGAGCTCGTTCATGTCCTTGACCTGCTCCTTGGCAATGAGAGGCGCATAGATAGCTGGCGGCATAACCTCGATAAAGTCATAGTACTTGGCCACTTCGACCGCCGCATCCACGCCTTGCGACATGACCGCATCAAAAACTTCCCCTTCTGAGCAGGCCGATCCGAGGATCAAGCCCTCACGGTGGGCGTCCAGCACGGTCTTGGGAATCCGTGGGACTCCTTCGAAATACTTGGTCCCAGAAAGTGAAACCAGTTTAAACATGTTCTTAAGGCCGGTCTGGTTCTTGACATAGAGAGTCGCATGCTTGACCCGGGCCTTCTTATAAGAATTCTCATCGATCAAATCGATATTCAGATCCTTGAGATTGGTCACCCCATGCTTTTCAGCGACATCTTTGATGAAGATAAAGAGCAGGCGCCCCGTTGCTTCCGCATCGTAGTTGGCCATGTGGTGGTGCTCCAAGCCTACCCCAAACCGCTTGGTCAATGGCCCCAAGCCATGCCGTTTAAAATCTGGGTAGAGGTTGCGGGCAAATTCCAGGGTATCGATGACTGGCTGGGTAATCTTTGGAAGGCCATGACGCTCATAGTTAGCATTCATGAAGCCCACGTCAAAGGTGGCATTGTGGGCGACAAGAACCGTCCCCTCACAGAAGGCCTGAAATTCCTTCAAGACCTGCACCAAGGGCTTGGCCCCCCGGACATGCTCGTTGGTGATCCCTGTCAATTGGGTCGTAAAGGCCGACAGAGGATGGCCCGGATCGATAAACTCGTCAAACTCCTCAATGACATTGCCCTTGTACATTTTAGAAGCGGCGACCTGGATCAAGTCATTGTAAATGGCTGAAAGTCCCGTCGTTTCCACGTCAAAGACCACATAGGTCGCTTCATTGAGGTCCAAGTCCACCTCGTTATAAGTGATCGGCACCTTGTCTTCTACGATATTGGCTTCCATCCCATAGATCAGCTGGATCCCAGCTTTCTTAGCTGCTTTAAAGCCATGTGGGAAGCTCTGCACATTGCCATGGTCGGTGATGGCCACCGCCTTGTGGCCCCACTCAGCTGCCTTGGCAACCAGCTCTTCGACTTCCGGCAGGGCATCCATGGTGGACATATTGGTATGAGCGTGGAATTCCACCCGGCGCTCACCTTCTGGCATCAGGTCCTTGCGGCTATAATGGACGACTTCTTGGATGTCTTGGACATTCATGGTCAAGTCGCGCGTGAAATTGTTCATTTCGATATTTCCCCGCACCCGGAGCCAGCTGTTCTTCTTGATCATGTCAAACTTCTGGGCTTCTTCCTCATTTTTGACCCATTTCTGAAGGGAAAAACTCGAGGTATAGTCGGTCATCTTAAAGCTGATCAAGACCCGACCGGTCCGTGTCACCTTGTGCTCCACGTCAAAGACCATACCTTCAAAGACAATCCGGTTCTCTTCCGTCGTGATCTCGATCATCGGGGTGATCTCGGCCTTATCTAGCTTGGGCTTAGCCGCAGCCTTCTTAGCCTTGAAGTCAAAGGCTGGCTTTTCTTCAACCGCAGGTGGCGGAGCCATCTGGGCCAAGGATTCCATGGCCCGCAAGGTCTCTTCATTCGCTGCTTGGAAGATCTTTTCATTTTCCTGCTCAAAGCGCGCCACTTCTTGCTCGGTCAACTCCTCATCAGACTCCACCCGACAGGTGAAATGCGGAAAACCAAAGGCTTCCAACTGCTTGGCAAGGTTGGGCAAATGGTTCTTACGGAAATGCTCTGTATCGACCGAAGAAGGCCCAGAGATGATCAATTCCTGCCCTTCCGCGCGCACCTGCAAGTCTTGGTAGAGCCCCTTAAAGCCTTGACTCGCGCAAGGTCCTTCCTCAAAGACCTCCCGGTAGTAGGCCTGCAATAAATCCGCAGAAAAGTCCGGATTGGCCACTTGGATGGTAAAGGTCGCCTGGTTTCCTGTCTTTGAAAATTCTTCCTTCAAGCGCTGGCGCAATTCCTTAAACAAAGCGATCGGTAAGACTTCCGCAAAGGCAAATCGGAACTCCCAAACCCGACTGACCTTGTGCACCACGACTTCTTGAATCTCCGCATGCAAAAAGGCACTGGAAGATCGCATCTCCAGCGGCATATCCAGCTGATCCATTAAAATTTCAAAGGTGTTGGACATTGTTTCTCCCTTGATCTTGATTCTTTTGCTCGCTTTTGAGTAGCCCACTTTCTAAGCAAAAACAGACCAATCAAAAACATTCGTAACCCTTATTTTATCACAATTTAAAGATTAATTCGAGGGAGAAGTGAAGACGAAAAAATCACCGCTAGGTCGGTGATTTCTCGATGATTGGTTAACAGCAGGCAATCCTGATCATTCTCCACTTGTCGCCTCTGTTTCTGAGCTGGAACTTGGTGTCCGCAGCAAGTTCTTCATCTGCGACTGGACCGCTTCTCTTGAGCTTTGTTCTTGCTTTTGGATATTCTCCACAGCTGGCTGCAATTTCTGCTGGATTTCCACTTTTTCCACTTGCTCCTTTTGCGCTTGGAGGGTCGGACGGTACATGGCAAAGAAAGCCCCGATAACTACGAGCAAAGCGATCAGGCTCACCCCATAGCGTTTTGACTGCTCTTTAGAGTCGACCTTGATGCCCTTCATCGAAAGCTCCTTCCACTCCGGATGCTCTTTCTCACAGGCATCTTTCTTAGTCTTGATCGGCATGACCAAGACTTGGTTCATCAAGGAAATCATCCCCATGACCACAAGCAAGTAGGGAATATAGCGCGATTGATTGAAGATCATAACGATCAATAACACAAGACCGATCCCTGCAATCCCCACATTAAAAGCAAAACGCATCCAAAATTCTTTTTTCACCTGTAAATAAGTATCTTTAGACATCGGTCACTCCTCATCCATTATTTATACATCATTCCTTACTATCATACCGAAAATTAATTTGAAGATCAAGTTAGTTACTGGCTGGAGAGAGTTGAGGGATGAAAAAGAGAGAACCGTGGTTCTCTCTTTGGTTTAACTTTCCTAAATTTACATATTGTCGCTGAAAAGGCTCTTCCCTCTAATTACTCCGGCAATTCTATCTTCAAACTCATATCCGTCGGTTGTAACACTTTCTGAACCGCCGCAAGAAAGGCCAATCCATTATCAGATGGGGAATACTGGAATGTGATATGGATGATTTTTTTATCAAACTTATCACCATATCGCTCCACATACTGCTTGCTTTCGAGGAAGTGAATGTAATTGTTAATTTTTTCCTGCAGAATTTCCAGATGGACTGCTTCTATCTCTTCCTGCCAGCCGACTGAATCCACCAGAAGAAGCTCTAAATGATTATCAACTATACCAATGGCGTCAAGTTCGCTAGGTTCTAGTTCTGAAACAATAGCTTTTTTTACAAGAGCTTTAAACTCTTCAACATCAAACAACTCACGTTGATCTTCTATATTTGGTAGCATAGTTTCAGGATGATTACGTATATAGTTTCTATCAATATCATCTTGCTTACTTAAGGGCCAGTGCCCTGTTTCGGCATAAATCATCACCTCATATGCGTCCCTAGAAGATTGAAATGCTTTATCCATTAGTTCCTTAGTAATGGGGTAGCATACTTCTGGGCCCATAGCTCCTCCAACTTCTTTAAAGAAGCTAATTTCGTAATAACCATCTGTTTCATATACAACAAATCCATCGCCTCTATGTACAATCGTATTGGAATGATTATAATCATCTAACTCATCTGCCTTTGGCCAACGATGATGTTCACAATAAAACATTACTTCTAAAGCATCTTTTTCTGATTTTGAAACACGTTCTGCTAATTTTTGGCTAATGGGAAAGTTAAGCACTTCTTTCCCTCTACTCCACAGGATCTGATAATCATTCTTGTTTTTTAATATCGTACAATTTTTATATTGCTGAATTTCTGTTGTCATACAAACACCTATTCAAATACCTTTCCTACCGTATAATCACCTGGTTTAAATTGATCTACAACTGCCTCTGGTATACCTCCCTTTGTAAAACCTCCTGGTTCCCAAAGACCTTGCCAAGCACCGGGTTCATTTCCTGACGGCATACGTAAATTTTTAGGATTTTTAACATTAATAGTAAGAGGTGAATCACCTAAATACCCTCTATCTAAGCCTAATAGTTCCTCTAATACTCTCGGATTCCCATCTGATGCCAATACAGCTTTATCATATATAAATTTTGGCATTACATAATGTCCCTTTTCCGGTCCAATATTCCCACCAAATTCCATCATAGATTTATGAAATCCTTCTTTATTGATAACCTTTACAACTCCATCCTTAAACATATTTAGATGTGTCTCTATCTCTTGGTGCGAAAGATATCTGGACGGATCTAAACGTTGACCATTTTCTGTACTAATTAAACCGTCAACGATTTTTCTAGACATATCTGGTCGCTGTAGTTTTTCCAGTTCCATCTTAAAGTTTTCAACTTTTTGGTTGCTACTGTTAATTACATCAATCCTAGTTCCTTTCGGAATTTCTACACCGCCAACAAATTCGCCTTTCCCCTTACCAACAATGACTCCGCCATTTTGTGATATATTATCAAGAATTGCCTGACGTTTGGAAGAAATATTGCTAGATGCAGTATAGTCTTGGATACGAATCTTACCATTACTATCAAAACCAATAGCATCAACTCGAACTTTCTTTATTTCACCATCCATATTTGTAGCAATTGTAATTCTCTTTTCAACATTTGTAGCTATTTTGTTGAATTCTTCAGTTTGAGTTGCTTTGAAGTCGGCAGAACTTGCCTTATTCTTTTCTAATGTTTCAACCTTTTTTTGCCACTCTGACTTTGTAAGAGATGTTTCGCCAGCATTTAACTTTCTAGAAGAATAATCTTGATAGCTGGTATCCAGTTCCGCATTTATTCGCTTCACGTTTTGATGATCTACATATTTACCAACACTAAAGCCAAGCACCTGTTTTCCCACATAGCTAAATATGGCTTCCTTCGGATTTTTATCAGCAACCACTGCATAAATAGTCTGAGCGACATCTGCCATATCATCTGCATGAGTGGCCGCCTTAGCAATCCCTCTTACAAGAGTGGTACCTCCTTCACCAAGTTTGGCAAGTTTAACAATACCTCCTCCATTAATTAAGGTCGCAAAAAATTCCACTCCTGACCAAAACTTTTCCTCACTAGTCAGCTGCGTTCCTGTAATCAACGTTTTTCCAGTAGTCATCGCATATCCACTATTTACAGCTACATAACTCATACTAGCGGCTAAAAGCGGAGTACCCATACCCCCTGTCGAGACTGTTCCAACTACAGAAGCAGCTATAGCCGCAACTTGTAACCCTAAATCTATATACTGCAACCAATTTTTGTTTTCTTCTTGAAAAGTACTACCTTTCAATCGTTGATAACTTGGTAATTCTGTCGGATATTGTATCTCGACTATTTCTTCTGCAGTCTTTCCTTCAATCACTTTGCGTTGCTCAGCACTCAGTTTATCCTTATTTGCTAGAATTTGCTTAGCAACTCCCAAACGTTCATCATAAACCTCTTTAGCAGCACTAATCGGACTGACTTTCCCATCTAAAAGCTCGTATAACTTATAGGACTCTTGATCAGTATAAGCTTCTTTTACATACCCATTCGGACCGGGCACCTGGCGAGATTTAATGACATCTTTTTTAATATACTTACTCTTATAAGGATTCGCATGCCCGTTTACCTTTTCCAATGTAACAAAGGCATCATCCATCCCTTTAGTAAATTTACTATCGATGTTTTGCATGATATCAGGGTGAATCTTCTTCGCACTAGTAAACATTGTGTTCACACGATCGTAAGATGTCTTAAAAGGCCCTGATTCTTTTGTCACTCCTAAAGCTGCCTCACCTCTTTGAACATAAAGATCCTCTACCTCTTCTTCTTGCACTTTTTTTCCCAATGCTTCAATATCTTCTAAGAAATCTTTCATCTTAGCGGTCGCATTCAAAAAAAGTACCCACGGTGTGTCACTACTAAAGTCCGGCTTGTTAGAATAATACTTAGTCATCTTTCACCTCCGGTGGGCAAAGCAGAGCCCTCAGCAGAATTAGCTTTCATTTCCTGCATCCTTGATTTTATTTGTTTTATAGCATCATCAGGTTGTTCTTTAATATATTTCTTATCTTCCGCTCTGGAATTGGGGTCGTTTAAAGTCAAATTTGCTACATAAACAGCCAGAGCTTTATCCATATCAACCATTTTTTCATAGGTGTTTTGTGCATGTCTTGCCAACACTTCTATAAGAGTCGCAAATTCTTGTGCTTTCAAGTAATATAGACCTATTCCAAGATTACTATCACTATTCGCAACTAAATCATGGAAAGCCCCTTGTGAGGAAAGAGCAGGAAGATTAGAGCGTACAGTTGACATTTTTGTCGTAAGCTGAGTAGATAAATTCACTAAATTCAGGCAATGAATAATGATATTCTCTTGTTCGGTAAGATTTATACTAATTTTATCCGCCATTATATACCTTCACTTTCAATTTCCCTAAAATTTCTTTTTTTAGTTGTTCACTGTCAATTGAACATAGTAACTGATGCTCCAAATCATATTTATATAAATGTTCACTATTGGTCACATATAAAATATCTTGAGTGATTTTACCAAAGTTCGCTACAGTAATGTGAATCCCTTCATCATTCCCATGATGCACCATAAACCTTAGATATGCTTCCTCCTCCCATTGTGAATGAAGATAATCTTTTATTTTATCATCTGCATTCTGTAAAACAGGGTGATGCTGCATCAAAAAAGCAAGAAAAACTAAATCACCAGTTCTATTAATATGGTAGAGACCTTCATCGTCTTGATGAATAATGACAGCCATATTATTGAATTCATCAACTTGCGGGGCATAGAAATAATTTAAATCAATCTGACAGTGGTACTCAGCATCATGATATTCCTTCAAATATAGTCCATATTCCGCACATTTCTCGGTTGGTTTATTATCAAGAACGAGCCCCATTTTTTTCAAATCTTCATATCCTGTCTCTAATATTCTCAGCAAACCTTCCTTTTTGCCTTCCCCTTCCTTAAAAGGAGTAGGAAGAAAGACCAGATCATTTGAATAATCATTAAAAATATGCAAAGCATATAGTGCTTCAATTGTAAATTTCATGCGCCATCTATCTCCTGTATAACATGTGAGCTACTTATTGATCCCAATAATGTCTTTAAACCATTAACAGTCTTTTTTAGCTCCTTAACACTACTTCCATAATCAGTACGATATTGCTTTACAAACCCTTTTAGTTCAGTATATTGTACCTTACTTTCACCTTCCCAATTCTTTTCATTAGCTTCCAACCCAGCCACTTCTGAATCAATTTGAGAAAGAAGGTTCAGTACCTCTGATAAATCACTCAGAAGTGTGTCAATTTGACTATCATCATAAGTTATTGTATCTTTAGCATAACTTCCGTCAATATCATTAATATTTGTATTCATATACCATTACCATTCCCGTTCAAAAATATTTTTCCCTTTATTATATGCTGCTTTATCACTTTCAATAGCAGTGTCTAAAGCCTTTATTTTAGCTTCAAGAGTCTTATATAAGTCTTTAAATGACGAATTAGCATCTCTTACAAAATCAACATATTTTTCCATCGTAGCTTTTTCTGTGCTCAGTTTACTTTTAAAGTTTGATAAATAATGATAGCCTTCATTCCCATCTATTTTATCAATAGCATCTTTACAATGTTTTATATATTCTCTAAAGTGACTTAAGTCAATGGTTTTACTAAAACCGTGTGAAGCAATTGAGTTTTTTACTCGCTCATATTTTGCTTTTTTAGCTTTGTTTGCTTGTATTCTACTTTTTAAAGTTGCATCACTAGCCATTTTCTCCTCCTTATTGATTATTCTGATTTTCTGCCTCACGTTGTTTGTGTAAATCCTCTAGAAATTCCTTCTGAACTTGCTTTAGCATACTACTGTTCGGGATTTTACTATTAGCAGAGCTATCTGCTTCTGAGGAAGAACTTTCTTCTGTGTTTTGCTGTCCAGACGATTCTTCCAAATTTTCTGTCGAAGATTGATATGAATTCTGGTTCTCAATATTTTCATATATTTTAGGATCAATTTCAATAAATGGTTTGGTAACAACAGGTCTATACAGTGAGAAAAAAGACATAACAAGTACAATCCCAGCACCAGTAAATATTAGAACTATTCTTAAGTGATTTCCACCTGAATTATTTGTATCTTTTCCCTTAATCTTTTTCCAATCAGGATGTTCAGCTTCTATAGCTTTTTTTTGTTGCCAACAAGGAAACAGAAATCTAAAATTAAGTCCAAAAAGGATAATTGTCAATATAGATAAAAAACTTCGATAAGGAGAATGATTTGCAATCATAACAACTGATAAGGCAGTTCCCAAAATCAGAAGCAATATGATGAGGAGCAGGCGAAGATTCGCTTCTTTCTTTAAAACTAAATACTCTTCTTTGGTCATATTTTCCTCGTTTCTATTTTGTAATTTTTAATTTTGTTTGCACATTTTGATAATGAAGATAAATTTGATCGTCTAAAAGTGGCTCTTCTCGGCCCATAGATGATCTAGTAAATATCGTCTGTTCTCCCATCTTCATGGCAATAACAGCAGTATCTAAATGAGCTTTCAAATATTTCGGTATGTCTGTATAACCGGTCAAGTATGTTTTATGAGTAACAAAGATGAAATGAAGTCCCACTCTCTGTCCTTCTTCCATCAAAAGGGCTAATTCATTTGGTTCAATAGCGCTTTGTGACACAAACTGAGCAACATCAGTTATAACTACAAAACATTCAGATATTGTTCGTTGCTTCCTAGCTAAAAGTACTTTCTCTTTCAAAGACTCAACAGTCGAACGATAGTCCATATCATAACCAATATAATTACCTACATTATTCGAGTATTCACTATATTCTCCAGTCGGGTCAAAAATTGTGATAGCATCAGTTTCAGAAACATAAAACAACATCTTGATTAAATGTTTTGTAACAGAAATCATAGTACTTTCCTTATCAGATAATACCAATAAATGTTTTAGACGTTTAAGAGGTATTCCGAACGCCTCTACTTCTTCAAATTCCAAGCCTATTGGTAAATCCATATTTTGTATAACCTTTTGAGTTGTAGGGAGATTTATAAAGATATCTTCTGTCAACTCATCTGGCACCATTGGAATACCTGCTGGGGTGCGACCTGTCCACGTCTCTTTGAGGCTTTGCACTTGGTCACGGAGGTTGTTGATGATTTGGATATCATTGTCCCCTGCGACTGGTAGGGCGAACTGAACGACATCGACTTCGTCACGCTTCATGAGGGCCCGTCCCTTGATATCTTCCATCGTAGATGCTAGTGGGGTTGCTCCCACGATACCGCGGACTTCAGAGATATCATTTTGTGGCAAGGTCAGCTGGTGCTTGAAGTTTGAATAGAGCTGAGCCCGTAGGTTGTTCTGACGGCTAGCTGTGATGATCAGGTGCACACCGATGCTGAGACCTTCACGAGAGATCCGCATGAAGAGCTTGAAGAGATCTTGCTCATAAGGCTCGTCCTTCATGGACTCATAGCTATCCATGAGGATGACCATAGTTGGCTCTTGCTTACCGGTCACTTCACGGTAGAGGGCGATGGTGCCGACACCATGTTCAGAGAGTAGCTTCTTGCGACGATCCAACTCGCGGTTGATGATCCGGATGAATTTCTGGATTTTGTCTGTCTGATCAAGTAGCAAGCTATCAGCCACATGTGGCAGTTGAGTCAGTGGTGCTAGACCATTGGTTCCGAAATCCAGTAGGTACATGGTCAGATTTTCTGGACTCTGCTTGCGGGCCAAATCCATTGCGACTGTCTGGAGGAAAGTCGTCTTCCCTGTCCCTGGACTTCCGTAAAGGAGAATGTTCCCATCTTTTGACAGATCGATAGCGACTGCTTCTTGCTTTTGCGCTTGCGGGATATCGGCGACTCCGATCAAGACGCTTGGAGCTGTCCGTTTTTGCCAAGCCTCGATCGGCACGACCTTGTCCAACTCATCCAGCGTGATCCGCTCTTTGAGCGGTGGCAACCATGGTTGGGCCACAGCTGCGATGCCTTCTTCTTGGTGCAAGTGGTTGATTTCTTGCACGATGACATCCAATTCTGTCGGTACTTCCTTGATTTCTTCTGCCATATCCAGACCGGAGAGGTCTTGGTTGAGGACTTCGTATTGGCCCAGTTCATTGATCAAGTAGATGGTATGGTCTTCGATCCCTAGTTGGTCCTTTTCAGGCTGGTAGTCTGCTCCAGACCAGGCGGTTTGGAAGAGTTCATAGACTTCGTTGTTGCCGACTTGAAGATAGGCACGACCGGTCTGGGTGATCTGAGCCGCATCTGCCGTCCGCAGCATCTCCATAGAGTCGCCACGGTCTGCCACCTTGAGGGCTAGCTTGAAGCGGGAGTTGGACCAGATCTGGTCATCCACGACCCCAGAAGGTTTTTGCGTCGCAAGGATCAAGTGTACCCCGAGGGAACGCCCGACACGCGCGATAGAGACCAACTCCTTGATGAAGTCTGGTTGGTTGACCTTGAGTTCGGCGAACTCATCACTGATCAAGAAGAGGTGAGGAAGCGGTTCAGTCGCTTCACCCAGTTTAAATTTCTTTTGGTATTGGTTGATATGGTTGACCCCATATTGGCCAAAAAGCCGCTCCCGACGGTGGATCTCCGCATTGATAGAGGCTAGGGCCCGCATGGACTGGGCACCATCCAAGTTGGTGATGGTCCCAAGCAGGTGAGGCAGATCCTTGAAGAGATTGGCCATTCCCCCACCCTTGTAGTCGATGAGGAGGAAAGCCACATCGTGTGGGTGGAAGTTGACGGCAAGGCTCAGGATATAAGACTGAATGGTTTCAGACTTACCAGATCCTGTCGTCCCTGCGATCAAACCGTGTGGTCCATGAGCTTTTTCATGGAGATTGAGGTAGACCAAATCGTCCTTCCCGCGCAGACCGATCGGCACTGCCAAACTTTGGTAAGGGGCATGGCTCTCCCAACGACTCAAGACCTTGAGGTCATTGAACGTTTCCGCCTGGTACATTTCAAGGAAGGTCACTGAGTCCGGAATCGAGCTCTTGAGCTGTTGGATATGCTTGAGAGGGGCAAGGCCACGCGAGATGGCTTCCTTGTCATAACCTTCTGGGAAGTGATCCAATTGGAAGTCGAGCTCCCGAAGGACCCCCTCTTGCAAGAGCAATTGCCCTTGGTTGCGGTCCTTGATAGAGATAACCGTTTGAATATTTTCAGAAAGAGATGAGAGCACGTCTGCCACATAGATGATGGAGCAGCCCAGCTCTGTCGGATCCTCACGGAAGAACTCCATGATGACATGGTCCAAAATCAAGGTCTCATCCGTGATGAGCACCACATAGTGAGGATGGAAGATCTTGGTGTCATTGGCTTTTTCTTCCTCTTTTTGCGCCTTGCGGAGCTTGAGGATTTGGTTGAGACTGTTCAAGACCTGATCGCGTGTCCGCTGATTGTAGACAAAGCTACGGACATTCATGTCTTGCAGAGTTGCATGAGGCAACCAGCGCATCCAATCCCAGCTTTCTTTTTCTTCCTCTGGAATGATCGGAATAATGGTCAGATCATGGTAAGAGTGAAAGACTGCTAATTGGGCAACCAGAAGCTGCAACTGCTCGAGCACGATGGGACGAGGGCCTACATAACCTACGGGACCCCGATTGAGGCTGGCTATAATTGGAAGATTATCGATCTTTTGATGAGCCTTGAAAAGGGCATACCCTTCTTCTTCCAAAGCATCTTTCTTCCCACTGCGTTCTTCCTGACCATATTTGAGCTCATAACTGGTTGGAACCTTGCCCAAGCCCAAGCGATAGGCCAAAAAGTCAAAATGAAGCGGTGTTTTTTCATAGATCCGCGAGTCATAGCGTTTGACCATCTTGGTCAAGTCTTCGATGGCTGGGAAATGGTAAAACATGCCTTCTCGTTGCTTACGAGAGAGCTGCTCCAAGTCCTTGGCCTTGTCCTTGAGATAGAGATGGTAGAGCTCCACGCGCTCTTTCTTGTCTTCTTTGTATTTCTTACGATTCTTGAAGAAGCCTTGGACCGAAAAGATCACACTGACCACAGACATGGATACCGTCGCGATAATATAGAGCCCTCGTGGTTGGAAAATCGTGATCAAGAGGGTCACCCCAACCATGATGAGAGGTGGCATGATCAACTTCAAGAGTTCATCGGATGGTTTTTGGGGCTCAGCTCCCGGAGGATTGATCAGGATCTTGTCTTCCGAACTCCGGTAGATGATTCGAGGAGAACGGTGGTACTCTGGATAGTCCTTGTAAAAGTCGTAGCGCGAATGCAAGCGGGGCACCAGATAGGGACTTACTTCAACAGTCCCTTCCACGCCAAATTCTTCCGGATAGAGCTTAAAGGTCACATCTCCAATGGCCAGCTCATCTCCGAAGGCCAGTGGAACAGTCGCTTCACTGACAAGTTTATGGTTATGGTAGAGTTTCCCTGATAGGAGTTGACAAGCCCAAGCCTGGTCTTTTTTCACAAGGAGAAAGCGCACTGGATAATGCAGGCGCACATCCGCACCCTGTTCATCTGCTACAAAGATTTCTTCCTTGTCGAGCAGTTCATAGGTATGGACTTCCCCTGTCGCCAAGTAGCAGACCACATCCCCAAGGATCTTGCTGTTTTGAAGCACCCCTTTGTCTTCACCATACTGATAGAAGACTTCTCCTTGACTCCATTGGAAATGAAGGGGATTTTCTTGAGAAGAAATGGTCAACTGAGCCGTTTCTTGGTTAGACACGGTTGCTGTCTTCCCTTCTTCCAGTGCGAGCTCATAGCGAAAACCTTTTTTATAGAGTATGATACGTTTTTTCATAGACTACTCCTTGTGTTCGCCAGACTCACTTGAGCTTGCAGTTGTAGAAGACGAGGCTTCTGTAGAGGAGCCTGCTGTAGATGCAGGAGTTCCTGAGTTGCTAGTAGAAGCTTTGGTTTCATCCTTTTCTGCTTCCAAGAGTTCTGAGCGAGCATCCCAGTATTTCTTGTATTCCCCTTCTAACTCAGAGAGTTTCTTCTCACGCTGTTCACCAGAGAGTTTCTCGCTATCACGTGTCGCCTTGATTTCTTTGCGAAGAGCATAAATGATCAAGTCTGAATCGTCGATCCGCTTGGCTGTATCCAAGGCTTGGGTAAAGTCATGACGGCCGATATAGATCCAGTAGTGGAGATAGAGACTGTCTGACTTGAGCGTAACATTGTTGAGGATAACCTTCTTTTGGTCCTCTGAGAAATTCAAGCCTTGCAAATAAGAAGTCGCCAACTCATATTTCTGCGTCATCGGAAGACTGCTCGGTGCCACTCCTTCCAACTCATCGATGACACCAGTGTAGTCCACCTTGAGAAATGCTGTATCAGCTTGGAGCAACTTTTCTTTGAAAGGTGCTTGGAAAAAGACCAAATAGATCAAAGGCAAAAGTAAGAGAGCCACTACAGCGGAAAGCCAAACGGTTGCCAGCTTAAAGATGCGATGTTGACGGCTTGATACCAAGGTCAAGGTCTTTTCTTCCTCTTCCTTACGCTCTTGATAGGCTTTTTCTAAGAGCATCTTCATTTCTTCTAGGCTAGCAGCATCCCGGATTTCCACCAAGAAATCTGGAAGATCTTCTAATTCAAGTGTGCCCTGATAGAGCTCCATGAAGTCCCAGTCACCAAAAAGAGTGACCGCATAGCACTTAGCCTGGCGCAAGAATTCATCCTGATCCCACTTGCGTGGCACCATCATTCCCGGAACCCCGC
>ERZ773050.354-NODE-354-length-26974-cov-15.777146_pt1 | contig 26974 bp, 29 predicted proteins | sample MGYA00580632_ERZ773050 | MGnify/ENA primary metagenome ERZ773050 (study PRJEB29015, sample SAMEA2738123) | human oral metagenome | biome: human oral; feature: human-associated habitat; material: saliva | place: China | collected 2166 ... | reverse complement strand
CAGCGTGGTTGGTTCTTCGACATTGCGACACCACACCACGCCGCGCATAGCACATCACGGCTGCCACACCGAGGATTTCCCGTCGGGGGCTAGATATATGCTTCCGGAGCATATACTTTCCGGAAACCTACAGGTCAATCCGTGAAAATCCGCGATTCCGGACACACTTTTTGACCCTTAACCCGAGGGGGGGACTATCGCCCAACATCGAGGACTATCAATCAACGCCCCTGCGGGGCGTAAGACCATCCTCACCCTCCGTATGTTCTCAGGGAAGGGGCGGAGGCGGGGGGTTTGTAACGCTTAATCGGGGTTTGTAACGCTGGTGTAACACCTAAAAATGCACAAGCGTTACAGCGTTTCGCCTCGTATCTCAACGAAAAGCTGACCTTGTAACGCTTGTAACGCCTAAAACCGAAAACTTTTATATATAGAAAAACACGGGTGAAGAAGTATTTCCCGTGCGTAATTTATAGAAAATAGGCGTTACAGGCGTTACAACATATAGTTTTGCTTGATATACCAACGTTTAGAGCGTAACGCATGACGAAAAATAGGCGTTACACAGGCGTTACAAGCGTTACAACTAGCGTTACAACCCGCGCTGCCGGGGAGGGCCTCCTCACCCTCCCGCTCCCACTCCACGAGAACATGCAAGGGCAATAAAGATCATCCCCCTGAGCGATAAATATCCTCCTCCCGCTCATTCCCTGAGAAGGTCGCAAAGCGACCCCGAGCCACTCGTTGGAGGTGAGGTCGCCTGTGTGCGTCCTTACCCGAGCTGGGCTGCCCGGCCTCACCTCCACCTACTCGGGAGGTTGGAATGATTACTCAAACTACTGTTCGCCCATCAGTCTGGATCGGCTGCCTTGCCTGCTATAACGAAGGCATACTCAACGGGAGATGGTTCCCGGCAGAAGAAGCCGGTGAGGTAACACCTGAAGACCTACACCTTGGCCTCACAGCTCACGACGAGCTATGGATCTTCGATCATGAGGGGTTCCCTCGCGGAACAGGTGAAATGTCGCCCGATACCGCACAGCTTTGGGGTGAAGTCTTCGATGAGATCGGAGAAGAACAGTGGCCTGCACTGCTCGCATGGATTGAAACAGGCTGTTACGTAGCGTGTGGGGATACCCTACCGAGCACGTCCGACTTTAGGGAAAGGTACTGTGGTTGCTGGGACTCGTTCGAGGACTACGCGACCCAGTGGGCTGAGGACACCTGCTTGATGGAGGACTGGCCTGAGGAGGCACAGTACTGCTTCAACTGGGATGCGTGGACTCGTGACCTCAAGTTCGACTACACCGTAGCGGATGCCCCTGACGGCGGAGTCTTCATCTACAGATCGTTCTGAGGCTAGACCTCGGTCACCATGTGGTGACCGAGGTCTTGTCTTTCGTCCTGCTCTCTCCGTCGCTGTGTCCGCTTCCGTTAGTTCATGTGTTTTGGTACATTTGAAACAACGGACACTGTTTCTGGAACACTTTGCTGGGCTCTTGCAACCCTAAGAATGACTCCCAAGCGTCGTGTCCGAAATCGAGCGATAGCGGACATGAAGATTCGAGAAGGGGAGAGGCAGATGGTCTCGAAGTCGAAGCTGGTTGGAGATGTTAAGCCAATTCTCAATGAAGACGGCAAGTACATCTGCCTGACTGACGGGGCCGTGTTGCCTGCCACTCCCGAAGAGGGGGTGCGCCAGGGTTTTATCGCGATTCTTATGAATGAGTACGGCTATCCCTCCAATCGCATTTGCCGTGAGGTTCCGATCTATCATGGCCACAGCGAGCTCAAAAACGATGATGGAAGCCCCGTGCGCGCTGACTTGGTCATTTATGCGAATTCGACTGCGGCAGCCAAGCGTGACCAAGGGCAGATCACCTTTGTCGTGGAGTGTAAGAAGCCGGACGAGAGTGCGGGCTATGCCCAGCTCGTGAGTTATATCTTCTCCACGAACGCACCAGGCGGCGTGTGGACCAATGGTACCGAGGGAGACAAGGCCGATACAAAGTTCTACCGCGTTGATCGCGAGCTGGGGCAGCTGCTGCCTGTGACTGAGATCCCTCGGGCGGATGAGACCTGGGGCTCGGTCAGCCGACGCAAGAAGAGTGATCTGGACCGGCCCCATGACATCCGCCGTCTGTTCCGGCTGTGCAACAGCAAACTCTATGGGCGCGGGATGGAAAACTATGACTACGACATCACCATGGACATGGTGCGTATCCTCCTGGCAAAGATCGAGGATGAGTCAGCCCCTGGTGAGTACCCGGCCTTCCATATCACGCAGGAAGAGTACGAGACCAGCGAGGGGCGCGCGGCTGCCGCTCAGAGGGTTCGCCGTCTCTTCAATACCTTTGCAGACAGGTTCCGAGATGTCTTCCCTGTCGGGGAGAAGATCGAGGTCCCTGACGACGCTGTGGTCGAGGCAATCACGGTGTTGCAGCCTTGGAGTTTGGTGGTTTCCTATGAGGATGCAGATGACTGGGATCTCATGGGTGCTGCCTATGAGCAGTACACACACCAGAACTTGAAGCGTCAGAGAGGACAGTTTTTCACTAACCGTGTCGTAGTCTCCGCAATGGTGAGGATGGTTGACCCTCAGGTCGGGGAGAAGCTGCTGGATCCCGCTGGAGGCTCTGGTGGCTTCGTCACGGCAGCTTTCCGACACGTCCGTCAGGCTGTCCTGGACTCGACAACACCGGGCACGCCACAACGTGAACGTCAGCTGGATGCCGCCAAGAACGACATGTTCTTGTCGGAGATCAGCCCGCGGCTGGTGAAGCTGGCAAAGACAGCAATGCTCTTGAACGGTGACGGTCACGCCGGCATGACGCAAGGGAACTCGCTAGGTGCCTACGAGGAGCTGGATCCGTGGATCCAGGCTCGTTGCGGCCGAGGCGTACCGAAGGTGATCCTCTCCAATCCTCCGTTTGCCGGTCAGGGTGATGCCCGGATTACAGATCCGAAGATCTTGTCGCAGTATGAGACGGCTCAACGTGTCATCACGAGCAGGGTAACTGGTTTGCCCGTGACCGAGGTGATGGATAGACAAAGCCCAGAACTGCTGTTCTTTGAGCGCTGTCTCGATTGGCTTGCTGAGGGTGGGCGACTGGGTATCGTGCTACCTAAGGCCTTCCTCGACACCACGCTGAACATGCCTGCCAGACAGATGTTGTTCAAGAAGGCGTACCTCGATGCTGTGATCACGCTGCACAAGGACTCGTTTCAGCCTGACACGGGTGTTCGTACCTGTATCGTGTTCCTGACCAAGAAGACGCAGGCAGAGATGGATGAGCCGGATGACGACTATGACATCTACATGGCTGCATCACAGAAGATCGGACAGAGCTCGGAAGGTGAACCGATCTTTGTGTTGGATGATGATGGTGTCGCCACGGAAAAGCTGGACCATGACTTGGACGACATCGTCAACGATTTCAAGGCTTTTCAACGGGGCGAACTCGTGCCCTCGCAGTTCCGCTACGCCATCAAGCGCAGTTCCATCGACGACCGACTGAACATCAATCCGCAGTTCTACTCGCCGCACTTGAATGAGTCGATTGCCACCGTGCGTCGCTTTGATGATCTGGATGGGTGGTCGGTGACGACGCTGGGGCAGATCGTCAAGGGAATCTCTATCTTCAAGGGCCCCCGTCTCAAGACGGAGAACGTGATTGTTCGGAGCAGCGCCGATGGGGAGAAGGTTGTCGGATACTACACGCCGTCAGCGATGCTCCAGGACAAGCGTGACTCGGCTAAACTAATTGACCTTGCGAAGGCATCGAAGAAGCAGCTTCGCGACTTCGAGGTGGTCACAGTTCATGAGGGTGACTTGCTTCTGACTCGATCTGGCACGATCGGGCGTCTGGCATACGTCTCCAGTGTGATGGATGGTCAGATTGTGTCCGATGATATGATTCGAGTTCGCATTGCCTCCGAGTCTGTGCGGGCCTATGTTGCTGCCTTCCTCCTCTCAGAGAATGCGAGTGCTCAAATGCTGATGAACGAGTACGGCTCCGTTCAGCAGCATCTGGAGCCTGCACACGTTCGCGACCTTGTGATTCCAATCCCAGATGATTGGTCAGCGGCCTCTTCCCTCATCGCTCGTGGACGCGAGTTCATGCGGTCCAAGGAAACAGCAGATCTGGCGATGGATTCGGTACGTCGTAATGGATTTGACCAAGGGATCGCTGGATTTCTGAAGGAACTTCTGCGCAGCAGTGAGCTGACCAGCGCATCTGAGGGCGAGTGAGGAGAAGTGACATGCTGATCGGTTATGCCAGAGTCTCAACAGCCCGCCAGAGCGAGTCTCTCGACACTCAGCGTGACGCTCTCCTCGCCGTGGGCTGCGACCCGACTCACTTCTTCTCCGACACTGTGTCGGGCAGCAAGTGGCAGCGACCCGGGCTACAGAAGGCGCTCTCGTACATGCGACCAGGTGACACCCTTGTCGTGACCCGTCTCGACCGCCTTGGGCGCTCTCTGAGGGAGACAGTGACGACCATTGCTGACCTCGCCGAGTGTGACATCAACGTGCGCGTGCTTGAGCCTGCTCTGGACACCGCCAAGTCCACCGACAAGGTGGTCGTTAACGTCATGGCCTCACTCGCAGAGTGGGAGCGCGACCTGCTCATCGCCCGCACGAAAGAGGGTGTCGCACACGCACGCTCCCAGGGACGAGTGGGTGGTCGCCCTCGGGCACTGACCGACGAGCAAGAACGCCAGGTGCGAGCTCTGCACGCCCAGGGTGAAAACATCACTGCACTGTCGCGCTCGTTCAATGTGTCGCGGCAGACGATCTACCGGGCGCTGGAGCCATCATCGGGCACAAAGACGGTCGCATAACGCCCATTGTTGATCCAATATTGACCGAAACTCCACATGGTTCATTCCTGGCCAGGAAAGTGCCTTTCTCTGGTCCCGGAATCGCCAGGAAAGTGCTCGGTGCTGCTGCGTTTCTTTCGTGACCATCTATCGTCCAAAGAATGACCCCGGTCACCATGTGACCGGGGTCTTGTTCTTTCGCGCTCACAGCTTGGGCTCCTCCTCCGAGCCTCGGTTGAGCCCCTCAATCTGCCCGAGAACTCGCCGCTCGTAGTCAGCGACGCTCTCGCCTTTGCGCACCGTTCCATCGAGCCGCTCAGCGTTCTTGTTGATAGGCCGAGAGTGATCGACCTCGACGCGAGGCTTGCCCAGTTTGATGCCCGTTCCAATCACAGGTTTCACCATCCTTCTCACCTCCTTCCTTACCTGAGTTCCTCGTAGACCCATCGGCTCACCCGCAGGACTACCCAGATGAACAACGCTGCCCCACCGAGCGTCGCAGCAGCGATCAGCGCCTTCTGCCACCACAGCGAGGCTGCCGTGAACGCGCCCCATGCCCAGCCGAAGAGCGGGCCGATGCCGACCATGCTCCCAAAGCCCCACACGAGGCCACCCACGAGCAAAAGCGAGGCGAACAGCGGCAGCACAGCAATGGCAACTTTTCCGACCGTCGTCCACGGTATACGCCCCTCCAAGGCCTCCAGACGGCTCTCGTTGCGCTCCAGAGACGCAACCGCCTTGTTAGCCTTGTCTATGACCGTATCGACCTTCTGAGCGGCCTCAGCGACCTTCTGCGCGCCAATATCGGCAACGCGCTGCTCATACCCATCGAGAATGCTCTCAATGCGCTGAACGCGCTCCTCCACCGCCACAGAAAGCCGCTCATCGAGCACCCCGACGGCGTACTCACTGAGTTTGCTCATATCGACACGTACGGTCCTGCCGTTGCCAACGGTTTTCTTAAGCTCACCCAAGGCCGAAGTCGTCTTCGTCAGATCGCTGCTGATCTGCTTCGTCATCGAGAATGCTTGCAGATCGGAGGCGCTCACGCTGGAGCCGTCGCTCAGCTTCACGACTCGCTTGTCGCTCAGCTGCTTCGCGACGGCGGCGAGCGTCTTCTCGATCTCGTTCAGCCTGTTCTTCGTCTCGTCGTCGAGCTGCGTCTGCGAGCGCTGCTCGTGCTGCTGCGAGATCAACTCTTTCACCTGCTTGATCGCGGCGGTCAGCGCCTCGTCCATCGCCTTGATAAAGCCGCTCATCGCGTTGTTTGCTTTCGTCAGCTCGCGTTCCTGAGCCTCTACTGCGTCGAGCCTCGACATCAAGGACGCTAACATCTCCAAGGCTTGCTGTTCCTGCATGATCTTGTCTAGAGTGCTCATGCTGCTCTCCCTTCTGTGTAGTATTCATATGCCGTTGACGGAATGCGAAGACCTCCCCAACACCCTTTGCCGTGAACTCATCGCAAAGCGATGACGCCTTGCGCCGTCCCCACTTACCGTTATCTTCTCGTCTCATGGAGTACGTCCAGCCATCCCGATCCGTGACGCGCAAACGTACCTCATGCTCAGCGAGCACCTGCTCGAACGACTCACGATCAACCGAACGCTCATCACGAAGCGACTCCACCACTATGTCTCCGAGCTTCTGCTCAAACCCACCTTCTACAAAGGCACTACGACGCAAATCCCAATCGGGCTTAGGCTGCTGTGGATCAGGAAGCACCTGACAGCCCTCATCACGCATAAGTTGGTCATTGACTTGCCGAAGCCCACGTGACCATGAACGACACCGAGACAGTGCTTTCCCAGTGAGGTTGTCGTGATTCACGACGTAGATGTGATTGTGCAAGTGCCCACCCGCACTGTCGGTATGCGTCGCAACAAGGAAGTCTGCACTGTTCATGCGCTTGGCGAGCTTCACGCCGAGATCATGCACGCGTTGGATGTGCTCAGGATTATTCACGTCGAACTCCTCAGGAGAGAAGTTCTGCGTGTAGGTGTACATCTCGTTGCGACGACCAATTGCAGAGACTTGCTCAGCACGCGTAACGATCGCCTCCGGTGACTCCATCGAGTACGTGTACCACTCAGTACGAGTGGGGACGGCATTGAGGTCTCGCCTATGGCGATCACTCATGCCGAACAACGCGTACGTCACTGCTGCGCGTGCGCTCGTCGTCGGCTGTACGTTGACCGTGCTCATAGACTCACCTCGTCTCCGAACAACACACGCACATCGGCAAGAGCAGCAAGCACCTCACGAAGAAGTTCATCACTTACTGCTGTGCCTGCACGCACTACCTGATTCAGATTCACACCGACACGACGCACTTGCTCAATTGCCCTCGCTCGCTCGGGCGACGGCCTCGGCACCGCTGCCTGAGCAGCGAGTGCCTCCTCCTCGTGGCTACGTGCGTCCAGCGCGTCACGCAGGACGGCCCTCGCCCACGTGCTCGCCTTCACGCCGAGCACAGTCGCACGACGCTTAATGGCGTCGTGCTCCCTACGTGTCATCCTCACATCAAGATGTGCATCGAGGATGACACGCGCATCTGCCCCCTGTGTTGTCTCCTCTGTCGCCGGGGCAGCTGCATTCGTGGTACCGCCCTTCTCCTCAAGCACATCGGGAGGCGGTACCACGACAGTGCCAGCAGGCACGTTGTCGGACGATCGGAGCAAGCTCCTCTGTCCTCCAACGCGCCGCTGGCCCTCGTCCTCACGCACTTCGTTCGTTGCGGGCGAGGGGGAGGTTCCCACCGGCTGCTGTGCAGCAGCGGTGGGAACCGAGGGACGCGCACCCCGCTGCTCCTGCTGAGTCGCAGGAACAGCAACGCGCTGCACAGTGCTCGCCGTCAAGAGGCGAGTTGGTCGCATGACCGTCGTCATTGCGACTCACCTCCCTCATTGGCGTTAGCAGCAGCCAACTGCTGCTTACGAGCGCGAGCGGCTCGAACCCGCTCCGCCCGTGCCACACGCTCCTGCTCGATAAGCGAGGCAGCGTGCTCGCGATACTGAGTGAAACGCTCAGGCTCACGTTGCTCGACAAGGCGAGCGACACGGACAAGCACCTCCTGCTCCTCGCGCGCAGCCTGCTCACGCAGCTTCCGCAGCTTTGCAGCGTGCTTGGCCTGCTCGTCCTTGATGAGCTGTTCGAGGTTGGTCGTCATGATTAACTCCTTTCACTAATGCGACGTGCTCGTCGCTCGGATGCCGGTGCCCACCCGGCTGAGGGCAGAGCCGTTTGGCTCTCGGGTCTAATCAGGGGTCAGTCGGCGATCCGCTGACCCGCCTCTTCGAGCAGTTGCTCGATCTCGGCGCGAGCACTCTCGCCATCAGATGAGGCGACGGTGGTCGCGTCGATGATGGCCTGCCTCGCCTCAAGTGCAGGCGCAAGGTTTTGTCTCATTGCTGCGCTCTCGATGGCAAACCGCTCGTCCTCGGAAAGACCGCGAGACTGTTCAATGACGTTCCTCAAATTCATTCGGAACGTGCCCAGTGAACGGTACTGCTCGAACGCTCCCTCGCCGAGCACGCCCTGGTTCACCTGCACGGCCAACTCGTCGGCGTTCACCGCAAGGATGATCGGCAAATACGACTCAACGAATGGCTTGCTCCGTCGTCCATAGAAGTCTTTCCAACCTGCGATCAGCGTCGCAAGCCTGTCCTGGAAGTAGTCCGGCGAGCAGCAACCGGCAATGACCACGTGCTTGTGAAGCAGTTGCGAGGGGCCGTACCGGGTCTCGATCAATGTGCGGCTAGGAAACAGCGCCACAAAAGCTCGTGCACGTTCCCCGTCGCTTCCGAAGGGCTCGCGAAAGTCGAACGGATCGTCGATGGTCGCGTGGATGACAGGCTCACCGTCGTAGAGGTCGAAGGTCGAGATGAACTCAAAAACGTTGCTGCGTCCCTCGGCGAGGGCCTCAGCGAGACCCCTGCTCAAGGTCTGGACCGCGTAGTAGTCCTCGCCGTAGACGTAGAAAGCGATCCGCTGCGCGGTCGGGTCCTGCTGCGCCAGGTACATCGCCCGCAAACGGCGCAGTTGTGACTCCGATCGCGCCCCTCGTCTCAGTGCCTCACGGACGCTAATCTCACCCGAGGCAACCTGCTGGACGAGACCGCGCGACTTCTGGCGTGAAGTGCCAGACAACGCCTCCTTGAGGGCCATCTCGCGCAGGAACTCCTGCCAGTCCCACCCCGGGACCGCATGGAGGTCAGAGGGCTGGTAACGGGCCTTACCCGCAGCCTGCGAGTCCTCGTCGTCGTGGAGGAGGTACTTCACACACGCGGCGATACCCTCTTTGCCCCGCTTGATGCGGTCGAACTGCGTCGAAGGTAGCGAGAACCAGCGCGAAAGCGTCTCCAGACCCGGGTCACGCTCGCACCAGAAGACGCAGTGCAGATTGTCCGTTGTCTCGTCGCGGTCGTGGAGAATCCAGACCCAGCCCTTGATGGTTTTGTGGGCGAGGCCCCGCTCAAGGAGCGCGACCGAGTAGCCGGATTTCAGGTGTGTGGTGAGCTGGAACGCTCGGACGGGAGCGGTGGAGTTGAGGAGGTCAATCGTGGTCATGAAAGAACCCTCCCCACGCTGACAGAGGGGCAAAAAAGTACAAAAGTACAGACGAGTACAGCGGCTATTCCTTGGTAGAACCCCTTATCTGTACGTACGCGTGCGCGCGGAATTCGTTGAGATGCCAACGTTTCCGGGGTGCGTACGAGCCAAAAAGTACAGTGCGTACAAAAAAAGTACACTTTTTCAGACCAACCGCCCCTAAGCTGGCGAAAACAATCTGCTACACGAAAATCTGCTACATCGACGAGTTTCACCTGAGATACCAGGCAAAACCGTGTAGTAGATTTTTTGAGCGGATCTGCAACATCTACTACACGGAAGCGTTTTGCCTGGTAAACGAGACAATCGTGTTGGCCGCTGATGTAGCAGTTCTTGAGCAAAACTGCTACATCCGGTCTAGAGGGGGTGCTGGAGTTCATCGCTGGCCCCCGGTCACGGTCCGATGAGCCTGCATGAAGTCAAGCAGGTCCTTGAGTTGATAAGCGACGGACCCACGACGACGGCCCTGGCCGTCCAGGTCACCGCCCAGGTCATACTTGAGATAGGATGGCCCCTTGCCCAGGCTGCGCCAGTTCGTCAGGGTCTTGGCAGAGACGCCGAGAAAAGCAGCGGCCTCAACGGGGGATAGAGCGCGCTCATCGTCGAGCGTGGCAGAGGTAATAACAGAAGCAGTAGGCATAGCAAAGCCCTTTCCCTGAGTAGGAAAAGGGCTTGTCACCGCCAGTTAAGGTCGGAAGCCCTTGTTCAACACCGCACGGGGTGTGTTGCTGCCCATCGGTGGGCGCGGCTCAATCGTTCGGCACCTTCCATCCCGTCGAGGAAGATGTAAGAGTTCGAAAATTCTCAACCAGACAATCTCATACTGGTCCAGGCTAATCCCCTCACCCCGGAGATATCGAGGTGTGCCAACCCTCATGGGATCGGCCCGAAGGACTTGCTCCGATCCTAGCATACCCCACCAAATCCCCGCAACTCCACCTCACTCCCACTTGAACCAGGGGAACAGCGTATCTTACAATGGAGGTATGACAGAACCGGCAACAAAGAAGAAGCGAGTGGCCCGTGTCGTGCTCTCACCCGGCCAGCACTCCATCGACCGAGCGACCCCAGTCCCCATCAACGGCGGTTTCCGCCTCCAGTGGCGCATTATGTTGCACGACGGGCGCACGGTCCACATGAAGAGCCAAGCCCCTACGAGGGCAGAAGTGCGAACCAGGGCACGCGCCAAGGCCGCCGAACTGCTCCGGACCTCCGGAACCTCCTCGTGGTCCCTGCGCTCGCCCGTGGCTGAGTACATGGAGAAAGTCACCAAGCCCGCGATCGAGTCCGAGCGTCTCGCTGAGGCCACACGAGCACGCTACTGGCTCTCCTACAGGCTGCTCCTCGGGGAGTGCGGCTCCGACGAGAAAGGCCACCGTCACCGACACGCCCTCAAGGGGCTGTCCATCGAAGCGGCGATGAGGCCCCGCGCGCTCAAGGAGTGCCTAGAGGAGATCGGGCGGCTGCATGGGGCCAAGAACGTGAAGCACGCGAAGTTGGTCGCCTCGAAGTACCTCGCCCGACCACTGAAACTGGACGGCCTGTTGCAGTACAACCCGCTGGCCGATCTGGACCTCGACCTGTCGAGATCCCGCAAGCCACCCGTCCAGCGTGGCGGGCACGCTCTCACGCGGGAGGAGTATCGGAAGGCGATCGACTGGCTGCTTACCCAGGACCCTAAGGCGGTGGAGAAGCCCAGGCGCGGGCGCTGGACTCTTGAGGACCGGATTGCCGAGCGCCGGGCTCTGTTGGAGTTCGTCCTCACCCAGGCCGCCACGGGGATGAGGACCTCAGAGATCGGTAGGCGTCCCGTGAGCGAGGTCGAGTTCGACGGCAACGGGAACGTGGTGTTCGTCCTCGGGGAGGCCGCTACCAAGACGAGGCGGGCTCGCCGCGTGCCCGTGCTCGATGACCGAGTAGCGCGGCTGCTCGTGGAGAGGATCGAGGGATTGCCCGAGGGCGCGTACCTGTTCGGCGCGCCCACCGATCCGATGAAAGAGTGGCTGCCTAGAAACAGGGACCGCAAACTCGCAGCCCTCTACGAGGAACTGGCCGAGGCGTGCGGCATCGAGATGTTCAAGGTCGAGCGTGGGCACTCGTGGCGAACCACGATCAACAGCATCCTGGCCGACACTGTGCCCGAGGACCAGCGGATCCGCCTGCTGGGGCACACGAGGGAGATCAACAGGTCTCACTACACCGACGCGCGCGAGGTCGAGGCCCTCAAGGCGGCGGCCTCCCAGGCCCTCACCTCATCTTGAAGAGTATCTTGACCCATGGGATTACGGGGGTTTCATCGGGTGCTGACGGGAAAAACGAAGACGGAGAAAACATTGCTATCCCGCCAAAGACCCGCAGTACCCTAAGGGTCCCTACGAATTGAATACCCTTCTCAAGGGGTCGTGGGTTCAAATCCCGCCAGCCCGACGAGAAAGCCGTGAGGGAGTTTTCCTCACGGTTTTTTGTATGCCTTGCCCCCCTGGTCTGCGGTCTTTTTCGCGGAAGGGACCTCCGTCCTGACAGGTGTGACCACTCACATTTTGTAACCGAAATGTGATCCGTATTTAGTCGTCTTTATTTCGCCCGGTAAAACGTGATTTTTCGGAAAAGATCAGCCGATTTCCGCAGGTGGAGGATGGTCTTACGATGCGCGTGGGGGGCCGTAAGCACGTCAGTGCCTGGAGTAAACTGTTTCACAGGTCGAAGTCGTCAACGGGGATGGTTTCGACCTGCTTGCTATCACCGGGGCGGCCGCTAATACGAGGCCGCGGAAGGCGCCCCGTGCACGTACACAAAGCCTGCCGCGAACCTGTGTGATCGTAAGTCCGTTCCTTTCGCGCACAAGTTACCCCGGCCTCGTTCGGGGTGGAACGAGGCCGGGGTGAGAACGTTCCGTCGCTCACGTGTGGTAGTCAGAGCGTTGGTGCGTCGCCCTGCTTGTCGTGCGCTTCGAAATCCTCGAGCGATGGCGACTGCATGTCGGTATTCTTGAATTCAGTCACCGTCGTCACCTCATGAACGGCGGGATCCGAAATCTTCATCCCTGTCGTGTTGCCTGACTGGTCGACGATGTTGAGCCGGTTGTTAGCGTCGAGTTCGACGATGAATAGATCATCAAGCTCGCCCATGCCACCCTGTGCGAGTTCGCCGCGCAGCCATTCCTCGTCACGGTGCGCCAGCTCGAGGTTATCTGTGACGACCTGACCGTTCGAGACCAGGACGTAATTGATACCGCCCTCGCCCTTTTTGCGAACCGTCAGGGAACCGTTGGCTTCGCGCTGAACGAGGGCTAGCTCACTGAGAGAAAATGCCCATGCCGCGCAGCTCAGCGAGGAACTCCACAGGGTCGAGCTTCTGATCCGGACTGTCGAGCGCATCCTGGGTGAAGCGTCCACCTTCGATAATCGTGTATGCCTTTCCCATGACGAGCGAGCGCGTCGACATGAATGTCGACATCAGGTAATTGAGCCCCGAGACGATCGCGAAGGTCACGAGCAAGACGCTGATGTACTCGGCGAATGAGATGGCGTGGTTGTAGATGACGCCGCCGATAATGCCACCGAGAATAAAATTCCCGATAAAGTCGATCGGTGTCATCTGGACCGTCTGCTGCTTGCTCGTCAGGCACAGGTGGAGGACGATCAGGATGACACCGATCAGGAGTTTAAAGACCGTCATGTTCGAAACCGTGAATATCGAACATGACGCCACTGTATTCGCAGGTGGGAACATTTAGTCCCACAGTGTGATTAGCTCGTCGGATCCGCGTCGATCGCGCCCTGGATATCGTGGAAGATCAAGTTCGAGATCTCGACCTGCACCTTCTCAACCTTTGGCACATCACCCAGGAGCAACGGATCGTCTGCCGAGGTCTGGAGAGCGAGCGTCCCGCAGCCAAAGATGCGGTCGTCGAAGTCCTTTTCGATCTGAATGTCAGAAATGCGGGTGAGGGGCAGATCATGGCCGGTGCGCTTGATGACGCCCGTGCGCGTGATGACGCGCTTCGTGGTCACCGTATAGGTGGTTGTGATCCACTTGATCCACGGGACGAGAATGAGCGGGATCGACAGGAGAAGAACCGCAATCCAGATTGTCGGGAGCGCCCAGTAGCGCGCATTCTCGGGGACATAGAAGGAACCAACTGCAGCAACGATGACGAGGATGGACTCGACGATGATCGCGGGCAGAAGCTTCTTGATGTGAGTATGCATGTGGCGGACGACGATCTCGTCCTGGCTGAGGAGCTTTTGTGACAGTGCCATGGCACCATCATGCCAGATAGATGCTGGCTGCGAGCATACGCGAGGGGCACGTGTGCATGCCGGCTGTGATGCTACGCCGGGCGCCGATGCGTTCCAATGATGTCCGTGTTGACGATGCCAATCGCGGCCATGAGCGCGAGCATCGTTGTGGGTCCCACGAATCGAAAGCCCCTGCGCTTGAGGTCGGCAGCCAGAGCCAGCGACTCCGGCAACTGCGTGGGCACTTCCTCCTGCGAGTGGGGACGCGGATCCTGCTGAGGACGGTATGACCAGACGAGCTCACCGAGGTGCGACGGAGCGTTCGGATCGGCCTCGCTGCGCAAGGTGACCGTCGCACGCGCGTTCGTGATCGCCGCCTCTATCTTTCGTCGATTACGAATAATGCCGGGTGCGTTCACGAGGCGATCGATATCCGCGGTCGTGAAGGCCGCGACACGGTCGGGGACGAATCCTTCGAATGCCTCCCGGAATGCCTCGCGCTTGTCCAGTACCGTACGCCAGGAGAGTCCGGCCTGGAAGCCTTCCAAGACGAGGCGCTCAAACACGCCGGCCTCGTCGTGAACGGGGAATCCCCATTCGTGGTCGTAGTAGTCACGGATGAGTTCGTCGTGGGAGGCCCAGGTAGGGCGGATGAGGCCGTCGTTGCACCGCACGAGCCCATCGGGGAGGTTGAGGGAGAGAGGGGAGTTGTGTGAAGTAGTCATGAGTCGATCCTGCTCCCCGGTCATGACTGCGTCAACGCGTCAGCGACGACCTGTGGATACACGTGTGAATCCGCCATGGCCTGTGGATAACTGCTGAGAAAAGCGAATGCAGCTGCGAGAAAGAGAAAGGCGGGATACCAGGGTGTGGCATCCCGCCCTTACTCGTGGGGCTTACTTGCGGCGCCGCTCGCGCACGCGCACCGAGATCTGGATCGGTGTCCCGGCGAAACCAAAAGTCTCACGCAGACGACGCTCAATGAAACGACGGTATCCGGGGTCGAGGAACCCGGTCGTGAAGAGGACGAAGCGCGGAGGTTTGCTTGACGCCTGGGTGCCGAAGAGAATTCGCGGCTGCTTGCCCCCGCGCAGCGGGTGCGGGTGCGCCGCCACGAGCTGCCCCAGGAACGCGTTGAGCTGGCCGGTCGGAATACGGGTTTCCCAGCCCTCGAGTGCGGCGTCTAGCGCCCGCACGATGCGATTCGTGTGCCATCCCGTCTTTGCGGCGAGGTTGATGCGCGGCGCCCACTGGACCTGAACGAGCTCGCGCTCAAGCTCGTTCTTTATCTCCTTTTGGCGCTCCTCATCCACGAGATCCCACTTATTCGTGACGATCACGAGGGCGCGTCCCGCGTCGATGACCTGCTGGACGACGCGCACGTCCTGCTCGGTGAGCGGGGCTGAGCCGTCGATGAGGACCAGCGCAACCTCCGCCTTTTCAATGGCGGCCTGGGTGCGGATCGACGCGTAGTAGTCCGCGCCGGTCGTGCGGTGCATCTTGCGGCGGATACCTGCGGTGTCGATGAACCACCATGAGCGTCCGTCCAGCTCGATGAGTTCGTCGACCGGGTCGCGAGTGGTGCCCGCCAGCTCGTCGACGACGACGCGCTCGCCGCCAGCGAGGGCATTGAGCAGAGACGATTTGCCGACGTTCGGACGCCCCACCAGGGCAACGCGTCGCGGACCGCCAGAGGGCAGCGCCGTGGCAACCGCAGACTCGGTGGGCAAAACCTCCATGACGACATCGAGGAGATCGCCGGTACCGCGTCCGTGCAGGGCTGAAATGGGGTGGGGCTCGCCGAGGCCGAGACTCCACAGGTACGCCGCGTCTGCTTCCTGCAGCGGGGAGTCGACCTTATTCGCGGCGAGGATGATCGGCTTCTTCTTCGAACGAAGCATCTCGACGATACGTTCATCGGAGGCTGTCACGCCGACGGTTGCATCGAGCACGAGGACGACGGCGTCGGCCAAGTCAACCGCAATCTCTGCCTGCTCAGCAACGGAACGGTCCAGGCCCTTGACGTCAATCTCCCAGCCACCCGTATCAACGAGCGTGAAGTCGCGGCCCGCCCACTCGGCCGGGTAGGAGACGCGATCTCGAGTCACGCCGGGCGTATCCTGCACAACGGCCTCGCGCCGCCCCAGAATACGGTTGACGAGCGTGGACTTTCCGACGTTCGGGCGACCGACGACAGCGAGAACGGGCAGACCCGCGGCAACATCGCCTGCTTCCGCGAGCGCGGCTTCGCCGGCCAGAAGCGCCAGGTCTTCCTCGTCGAGGTCGAACTGGTCGAGGTTGGCGCGCATGATGCGAGCGCGCGCCTCCGACTCTTCGTCGCTCAATTCGAGGGCGAGGGACGAGGCTGTGGCCTCGCCGGCGCTGTAGTTGTCGAGAGTGTCGGCCCCGAATTCGGCGGACGCGTCGGGCTGATTGTCAAAGTCATTCACCCGCTCAGTCTACGGCGTGGCGCACCGCAAAGGCCCGATGGGAGCCCTTGCGGCGCGCCAGTTCACAGATAACGCTGTGTTACTCGTGCGCGCGCACGTCGCCTTCGAGGACCTCGGCGGCGACGGGAACGTCGTTGTAGCGGTGGTGGATTCCCTGGATCTCCTGATACCACTCGGCGCCCTTGCCCGTAATGATGACGGTGTCACCGGGCTGGGCCGCGAGGATTGCCCGGCGCACGGCATCGCGTCGGCAGGTCGTGACCTCGGTGACGTCGGCCATGTCAGGGCGCACGGAGGCGATGCCTCGGAGCAGATAGTCGCGAATCGACTGGGGGTCCTCGGTGCGCGGGTTCTCATCTGTCACCCACAGGATGTCTGCTTCGCGGGCGGCGATTGCGGCGAGTTCCTCACGCTTGGTGGCATCGCGGTCACCATCGGTGCCGAAGACGATGACGACGTTGCCCTCCGTCAGTTCGCGGGTCGAACGCAATGTCCACTCGAGAGCCTCTGGAGTGTGCGCGTAGTCGACGATGACGAGCGGCTGGCCGCCCGGTGTAGGGTTGACCTTTTCCATGCGGCCGGGGATCTGGGGAGCATCTTCAATCGCACCGATGACGTCAGCGAGTTCAATACCCAAGCTGACGGCGCTGACGATCGCGACCGCGGTGTTTTGGATATTGACCTCGCCGAGGATGGGCATCGCGACGCGGTGGCCGGCGCCCGAGGGATCGACGAGGGTGAAGACGGTGCGACCGATCGTCTTGTCAGGCGTCACATCGCGCACTTGCCAGTCGGCTTCGTTGTCAGTTAGCGCAGACACCGTCGTCACAGGGACCGTCGCCTGCTGGGCGAGGCGACGGCCCCACTCATCATCGACGCATACGACGGCGCGGCGGGAGTGCTCAGGCGTAAACAGCAGGGCTTTCGCCTGGAAGTAGTTTTCCATGTCACCGTAGTAGTCGAGGTGATCATGTTGCAGGTTCGTGAACGCGGCAACGTCGAAAACGATTCCGTCGACGCGGTGCAACGAAAGAGCATGAGCGGAGAGCTCAATGACCCCCGCACCGCAGTTGTATTCCTCGGTGGCTGCCAGGAAGCGGGCGATGACGGGTGCCTCGGCGGTCGTGCGTACGGCCTCGAACGAAATCGGGCCGACGTGCGTTTCCACGGTGCCACACAGCGAGGCATCGGGGAAACGTGACGCGATGGCCGCGCGCATCAGATACGAGGTCGTCGTCTTACCGTTCGTGCCGGTGACAGCCATCGTGGTCAAACGCGTGGCGGGGGAGGCGTAAACGTTGGCGCACAGGCGCGGAACGACGCCACGCGGGTCGGCGACCTGAACGACGGGGACCCCCAGGCCTCGTTCAAATGCCTGAGTGCGACCCTCCTCGTCGGTGAGAACAAGGCTCGCCCCGGCCTCGATCGCTGCGTGAGCGAAACGAATTCCGTGCTGTTTCAGGCCGGGAATCGCCACGAAAAGCCACTCCGGCTCGCAGTCGTCGGAAGAAACGGTGATGCCGCGCAGGGAGAACGTCGAGTCGGCAATCGACGCGGGGGCACCATCGGGAGCGAAAAACCCTTGGATCTCCAGGCCCGACAGCGCGGTCGCGAGTGGCACTGGGGCAACCGTGGGGCGAATATCAATCACTGAAGTCATGCCCCTACTGTAGTTCGTCGCTGCGGCGGCGCGCGCCACACAGAGCGACCGTGACACAGTAGGATAGGTGTCATGCAGATTTTGACACGCAACGAAGCAACAGATCGCGCTGCCCATCTACACGTCTCAGCCATCGACGTCGTGGTCGATATCCGAGGAGCCCAAGACACCACGATTCCCACCTATCCCGTGACGTCGACGCTGACGATGACATCGGACGAGGAGCGCACCTTCATCGACATCGTGGGCGATGTCACCGAGGTCCTCCTCAATGGTGTCCCTCACCCGTTCGAGGATGACGAAGACCGAGTGTGGGTCGGCGGACTGCCGGTAGGGGAGACCATCACCCTGGAGGTCCACGCTCTTGCGCGCTACTCGCGCAGCGGTGAAGGCCTGCACCGCTACACCGATCCCGAGGACGGTGAGGTGTACCTCTACACCCAATTCGAGCCCAACGATGCCCACCGCGCATGGCCGTGCATCGACCAGCCGGACGTGAAGCCGGAATGGACATTCCACGTCATCGCACCGGCGGGCTGGGTTGTCTCCTCCAACGGGATTGAGACAGGCGTGGAGTCCGTGGATGAGACGGGCGCGCTCCGTCATGACTTCACGGCGACCCGTCCGCTCTCTAGCTACATCACGGCGATCGTTGCCGGTCCGTGGGCGGTCATCGAGGGGGGCACCTGGAGCGGTGGCGCGTCGGATGGCGGGCACGCTGAGCTGGCGCTGCGACTCCTGTGCCGTCGTACCCTCGCGCGTTACCTCGACGCCGATGATGTCTTCGAGGTGACCCGCGCCGGACTTGACTTCTACCATGCGCGCTACGGCGTCACGTTCCCGTGGGGCTCCTACGACCAGGTATACGTGCCCGAATACAACCTGGGTGCCATGGAAAACCCGGGCTGCATCACCTTCAACGAGAACTACATTTCGCGCTCGGTGCCCACGTTCTCCGAGCGTCAGCGCCGCGCGAATACAACGCTGCACGAAATGTGCCACATGTGGTTCGGAGACCTCGCCACGCCCTCGTGGTGGGACGACCTGTGGCTGAAGGAATCCTTTGCCGAGAACCAGGGCGCCAGCGCGATTGCAACTGCCACGCGTTACGTCGGAGAATGGGCGAACTTCGCGATGAACCGCAAGATCTGGGCCTACACGCAGGACCAGATGCCGACCACGCACCCGATCGCCGCCGACATTGCGGACGTTGCGGCTGCAAAGACCAACTTCGACGGCATCACCTACGCAAAGGGTGCGTCCGTTCTCAAGCAGCTGGTTGCTTGGGTCGGTGAGGACGCATTCTATGAGGGCGCACGCCGCTACTTCGCCGAGCACAAGTTCGGCGCGACCAGCCTGCAGGATCTGCTTGTTGCGCTTGAGGGTGCTTCGCGCCAGGAGCTCTCTTCGTGGAAGAACGCGTGGCTGGAGACCTCCGGTCCGTCGACGTTGTCAGCTTCATGGGTGACGGATGCAGTTGGTGCTATCACAGACTTCACGCTGCATCAGAGTGGCGAGGCCTGTGGGGGAGTTCTGCGTCCCCACCGTGTCACCGTGTCTACGTGGCGGGTCGCCGCCGGTGCGCTCGAACGTACGCACAGCTTCGACGTGCGCATCGAAGGCGAACAGGCTCCCATTGATCCCGATGGGGTCCTCGCGGTCCCCGGCGGAGCCGCCTCCGCTGACCTTGTCGTCGTCAACGACGACGACCTGACCTACGCGATTTCGCGCCTGGATGAGCGTTCGACCGACGTCGCGCTCACCTACGTGGGGTCGATCGACGTCGCGCTGACGCGCGCAGTTATCTGGGCGTCTTTGTGGAACGCGGTGCGCGATGGCTTGCTTGATCCGCGCCGCTTTATCGTCGCCGTCCTCACGGCCGTGCCCTCGGAGACTGAGCCAGCCATCCGCGATCGTCTGCTTCTGTTCATCGCTGAAGCGATTTCGTCATTCCTGCCGGGTGACCTGCGCGCAGACGTGCACGATCAGGTCCTGGCCACCACGATCCGCTTGTCTCGTGAGACGCAAGACGCCGATGCCTGGCGCTCCTACACGCGCGCCTTTATCGCCGAGTTCGCGGCACGCGGTGGAGACGAGTACGAGGCGACCGTGCGCAGTTTTGCCGCGAGCGATAACCCGGACATTGCCTGGCGCGCGCGCCGAGCGCTGGCGGCGCGAGGCCTCGTCGATGCGGGTGCCATCGAAGCGTGGCGCAGCGCCGACGGCTCGGGGGAAGCAGCGCGCATGAGCGTCGAGGCGCTCGCCTCTCTGCCAATCGAGGAAGCGCGCCGCCACGCGTGGGAGTCGGTGTATTCGGAGACTCTGTCGAACGACTTCCTCACCGCGACGCTTGCCGGTTTGCAGGCCTCGTCATGGGAAGGTGAACCGGGCATTGAGGCCGCCGTCGATCGTCTTCGTTCCTACTGGGAGTCCCACACGATTGGTATGGCACTGCGCTATGCCAATGGGGTGCTCGCGTACGGACTCGATAGTGATCGTGACGGTAGCGTCTCCCGGTCGGTAGGCCTGCTGCGCTCCTGGCTCGACACCAATAGTGATGCACCCGCGCAGCTGCGCCGCATCGTCATCGAGCATCTCGACGCGTTTGAGCGTGACGAGCGCGTGCAGCGCCGTTGGAAGCAGGACCAGTGACACACGGGGGACATCGAGGTAACGCGGCAGGGCAGGCGGAGCAGGCCACCCATGCCGTCCATGTCGACCCTGCGGCCTCGATGTCCCTCTTGAACTCCCTGCTCGCCAATCCCCTGGATGCGGGCTACGAACACTATCGTGCCGATCACGGTTCGAGGCCAGCGAGTCTTATCGGAAAAATTGGCGTCTTCGCAGTTGCCGTCGCACTCGGTTTCGGGTCCATCGTTGCAACCTCCTCGCTCCGCGCACCTTCGGGGGACGTGAAATCTGATCTCAAGACTCAGGCGTCCGAGCTCTCGGCGACCGTCGAAGCCCTGAATGATGACGTGCAGTCGCTGGGCCGCGCCATCGATCAGTATTCCGAATCGGGCGCGAGCGCAGCCGCCGATCCGGCACAGGACATGGTGACTGCAACGACTCCGGTACGAGGGCCCGGCATCACCGTTACGCTCGCGGATCGTAGCGGTCCCGGCAAGGGGAATGGGGCGGTACGTGACCAGGATCTTGCGATGGTCGTCAATGCCTTGTGGGCTGCTGGCGCCGACGCAATCTCTGTCAACGGGCAACGGATTGGCCCCGACACCTTCGTGCGCACGGCCGGTTCCGTCATCCTCGTCAATGTCACACCCGTGTCTTCGCCCTACGAAGTTTCTGCGATCGGCGACTCTAACGCCCTGTCTGTCTCTCTTGTGCGAGGGGCCACGGGAGACTACCTGTCGGCTGCGCAGTCAGTGACCGGTATGACCGTCTCATCGAAAGTCTCCAACAACATCACGATGGAAGCGCTCACGCTTACGGACTCCCACTACGCAACGCCGGTGGGAGCATCCAACGAAGGAGGTTCTTCATGATTGCCGTTATCGGCTTAATCATCGGCATTGTTCTCGGTGTGCTCCTCGATCCGACGGTGCCAGCGTGGCTCACCCCGTTCCTGCCCGTGGCAGTTGTTGCGGGCCTCGATGCTCTCTTTGGAGCCGGGCGAGCGTGGCTTGAGGGCCGCTTCGCTGACCGAGTCTTCGTCACGTCCTTCTTCTGGAACGTTGTCGTGGCCTGCCTCCTCGTCTTCCTGGGGACGCAGCTCGGTGTCGGCTCGGCAATGACGACGGCGGTTGTCGTCGTTCTTGGCATCCGTATCTTCTCCAACACGGCATCGATTCGCCGCCTACTACTGAAGGCTTGAGATGAACGAAGAATCCTCGACAGCTCGCGCCAGCGACGAGACACCCGAGAAGCTCACGCGCGCGCACGGCACCCACCGTGAAGAACGCGTCAACCTCCGGGTGTGGACGCGCGCCCGCCAAGCATTCTTCGCGCTGCCCCGCGGGCTCCATGTCGTGATGCTCGTGATTTTCATGATTCTTGGATTCGCTTTGGCGACTCAGGTTCGTGCGCAACGATCGGACCCGCTTGAGGGGCTTTCAGAACAGGACCTCGTGACTGTTCTCGATGAGCTCAGTACGCAGGAACAAAACCTGCGCAATCGCCGCGGCGAACTCTCCAGCGAACTCGACGACCTGCGCAGCGCAGCCAGTGAGGCCGACGCTCGCGAGCAGGCCACACGTAAAGCGCAGACTCAGGCACAAATTGCAGCGGGCACTGTCGCGGTGCACGGCCCCGGTGTGACGGTGGGCGTGACGGACCCCGGCGCGAATCTGACGCCTACGCAGTTTGTTCAGACCCTGGGGGAGCTTCGTAACGCCGGCGCCGAGGCCATCGAACTCAACGGCGTGCGTCTGTCCACGCGTTCGGCGTTCACTGGCCAGGCTGGTTCGATCGTCGTCGATGGAACCCCGATCTCCTCTCCGTATACGTGGAAGGTGATCGGCGAAGGACAGACGATTGCGACAGCCCTCGACATTCAAGCTGGTTCGGCGGCGCAAATGCGAGCCAAGGGGGCGACGGTGACGATCACGCCGGTTGATGATCTATCGATTTCGTCGATCGCTACCCCGAAGCCACCTCAGTTTGCGACCTACGGGTGATGTTGTGTGCTGCAGGCGTTTCGCACCGGCGTTCTCGCGCCTGATACAAGGCGAACGTTTACACTTATCAGAGTCCATCTTCTTACTTATTGGAGCGCACAATGTCTGACAACCAGCCGTTCGATCCGACTGCAACCTCAGTTTTCGGCTTGGCGCCTGTGGTTGATGAGGTCGAAGAGGCACCCGTTGCGCTGTCTGCTCGTGACCGCGAAGCAGTGGAGGCCCTGCCTGCGGGCTCTGCGCTGCTCATTGTTCAGCGCGGGCCGAACACGGGTGCGCGTTTCCTCCTCGATCCGGAGGTGACCAACGCCGGTCGCTCTCCCAAGGCCGACATTTTCCTTGATGACGTCACCGTGTCGCGTAAGCATTGCCAGTTCATCGCGTCCGAGGGCGGACATGTCGTCCGCGATTCGGGTTCTCTGAACGGCACGTATGTCAACCGTGAGCGCGTTGATTCCATTCAGCTGCATGCCGGCGACGAAGTGCAGATTGGTAAGTATCGTCTGACCTATCAGCCGTCGACCAAGCAGGCCTGACGTGTCCGCAGCCGTTGCGCATGCACGGGGGGCGGCTTCGTCCCATGAGGAGCGCTCGTGGCCGCACGACGTCGATCACAGTCCCGAGCTGTCGATCGGCCGTGTTGTTGATACCCTGACGGAAGAGTTCCCTGCGATCTCGCTGTCCAAGGTGCGCTACCTCGAGAGCGAGGGGCTTGTCGCGCCCGCACGCACGGGCTCGGGCTACCGCAAGTACTCGGCCGCTGACGTGGAGCGGCTACGCTACGTACTGACCGAGCAGCGTGACTCGTTCACTCCGCTCAGCGTCATCCGTGCGCAGCTCGATGCTCTCGATGCCGGGCATACGCCGACGCGACGCAGGGTGGCCCAAGTCGTCTCCTCTGAGGGACAGACGGTCTCGCTGGGGGGACGGCGGGCTATCCCTGCTGCGGACTTGGCCGACTTGACGGGCGTCGATATGGAGACGTTGGAACGCTACACGCGTCTGGGACTCATTACGCCAGACCTGGCGGGGTACTTTCCCGCTCGCTGCGTTCAGACGGTGTCTGCGATCGCGCGCTTGGAGTGCGCCGGCGTCGATGTGCGCGTGTTGCGGGCGGTCCGTCAGGGTGCCGAGCGGAGTGCCGATATTATCGATCAGACCGTGTCCTCACAGAGGGGACGAGGCCGTGGCGCGGATCGCGAACGTGCGCGTGCTCGGGCGGTTGAGCTGGGGGAGTTGTTCGCTGAGCTGCACCGTGAAATGCTGACGGTTGCTGTATCTGCTCTCGCGGACGATGGAGACTAAGTCTCATGTTGAACATGAAGGTTAGACTCGCCGCTTCAGTCGTTGACCACCGTGCATCGGTGCTCTACCGTAGTCCTGTTCTCATCAAGTACCACCTGCAAGGAGCCCGACAGTGAGCGCACAAGCGAACGTCGCTAGCCGGCAAGGCATGCTTTTCGGCGACCCGCTCGAAGGCCTTGACACCGACGAGATGGGCTACCGTGGCCCGGTTGCATGCAGCGCCGCTGGTATCACGTATCGCCAGCTCGACTACTGGGCTCGTACCGGCCTCCTCCAGCCGTCGATCCGCGCCGCGCGTGGTTCTGGTTCCCAGCGCCTCTACTCCTTCCGTGACATCCTCGTTCTGAAGGTGGTGAAGAAGCTCCTCGATGCGGGCGTATCGCTGCAGCAGGTTCGTGTCGCTGTCTCCTCGCTGCAGAACAGGGGAGTGGATGACCTTGCATCGATTACCTTGATGAGCGATGGGGCCTCCGTGTACGAATGCACGTCGACAGATGAGGTGATTGATCTCCTTCAGGGCGGCCAGGGTGTTTTCGGTATCGCCGTTGGCCGCGTCTGGCGCGAGGTCGAAGGTTCTCTCGCTGAGCTGCCGCTTGAGCGTTCCGAGCCGACATTCGTCGACGAACTGGCGCAGCGACGCTGCGCGAAACTCTCCGCGTCCTGACACGACGTATTCGACGATAAGGTGTGGGGGCCAGGCTGAGCCTGGCCCCCACACCCTTTTACTCTGTCAGCGTGCTTATCTGCCCGCGGATTAGCGGCGACCGAGCGGACGGCTCACCGTGTACGATGCTTCGACGTCGGTAATCTCAACGGTGACCAGGCCGTTTGCATCGACAATGTAGGACTCTTCGATGAGAGGCCCATCGTCGGTGCGGACGACGGGAATCGTGGTGAGATCGATATCAGCGAGACGCAGTGCCCGATCGAAGGGAAAGATAACCTCGCCGTAGGGCTGAAGATCGCCACGCGGCACCCCTGCCTCGTCGAAAGAGGAGTACTCGACGAAGCGGAAATAGCCGATGTTGTGTGCCGCCCGGTAGCGGCGCTTGATGGTCAGCGTCTCTCCCGGGGCCAGCTCAGTGTTGGGCTCCAGAAGTGTATCGAAGGAGATGAAGTTTCCTGCTTCGCGCTCACGGAACACGCCAACGCCACGCGAGAGTTGTTCGCGCACCGTGTACGCGGCCTCGGGATCGGCGCCGATGGCCAGGCCGATCGCGGTTGACGCTGCCGTGTGCGGCGACCGGTGGACACGGCGTCCAAAGCGCGAACGCAAGACACGTGCCACGAGCGGTAGTTGCGAACCTCCGCCCACGACGTAGAGACCGGCGATATCTCCGCCCAGCTGGCCGACGCCAGAGGCGTCGGGGACCAGGAGCGGTTCCATGACGGCGACAGTCGAGTCGACCAGGGGAGTGGCTGCCTCGTAGAAGTCCGCAACGGGGATCGTCACGGGCTCGCCGTCGACGGGCACGGTAATGAACTTCGTCGAGGGGGAGAGGGTCTCCTTCGCGTCGCGCGAATCTTCGACGAGGCGTTGCCACGCTGCGTCGCCGAGTTTGCCCGAGTCCGTACCAGCCGCTGCGGCCAATCGGTTCGCGAGCACGACGTCGAAGTCGTCCCCGCCGACCATGTTGAGGCCACGTGATCCCATGACCTCGTGGAGTGTGCCTGTCGCCGACACGATCGAAGCATCGAACGTGCCACCACCCAGATCGTAGACAAGGATCGCTGTGCGCTTCGAGTTGAGCGTCCCCGCGTGACGGTGGGTGTACTCAAAGCCTGCGGCGGAGGGCTCGTTCACCATCGCAAGGACATCCCAGCCGGCTCGGCGGAAGGCCTCAAGGGTGAGGAAGCGCTGCGCAGACCACGCGTGCGCAGGGACGCCGACGAGAGCCTCGAGCGGCTCAGATGCGGGGAGGGAAGCGACGGAGGAATTGGTGCGCAGCTGGTGCTCAACGTAGCTGAGGAAGCCCGTCAGTGCGTCGAGGATTGAGATGCTGTGGTTACCTAGGCGCAGAGTGGACGTGTCAGTGACTGATGGATCGGAGAGTAGACGCTTGAAGGAACGCAGATGAGGTGCACCTTCGTGGGCAGCATCTTCTGCGTCGAAGCCGTACACCAGGTGCTCCCCGTCAAGAGCGATGATCGACGGGACGAAATCGACCGTATCGTCATTATTGTTGACGAAGGAGACGATGGGATAGTTCCCTCGGTCAACGATAGCGATCGCGGTGGTTGTGGTACCAAAATCAACTCCGAGTCTCATGACACCCACACTAGCGTTTATTGACGGGAGCTCCTAGGACGTCTCGCCGGTCGTTCGCACATTCCCGAGTAACGCCCTGTTGAGGATGGTGACACAGAGCCAGGCAAGCAGGAAGTATACGCAGCCGCCAATGGCGTCAACCACATAATGATTGGCCGTTGCGACGATTGTCACGATTGTTATTGCGGGGTGCAACGCGAGAATCAGCCGCGCCCACCATGAGCGCCACACGTAGGTTCCGAGCATCACTGCGACCCAGACGGACCAGCCCGTATGCATTGACGGCATTGCGCCGTAAGGATTGGCGAGCGTGCCGAAAAGATGAGAATAGGCCGACGTGTGAGCGGCGACAGCGTCCACAAAACCGAGATCTGGGACCAGGCGTGGGGGAGCCAAGGGGTAGGTCCAGTAGGTGATGAGCGCGCCGATCGTCATGATAACGAGCGTCCATCGTGCCCGGCGGTAGTGGGCCGGGGCCTTTCGCCAGAGGGCGACCAACGCGAAGCTGGTCATCGCGAAGAATGAGACTGCATACTGTGCAGATGCGAGGGAGGCGAGGAGTGGGTGAGCGGTCAACCATGTGTTTGCTGAACCCTCGATAAAGACGCCAATGCGCGACTCGAATGCGGTGACGTCGTGCGCGTGAGCCACAGCGACAGACTCGGGCGCCTTGGCCAAGAATGACAGGACGGAGTATGCCAGGCATGCCAATGAGAGCGCGATGATCTCGCGAAGAGCGGGAGGTCGCTGGGAGCGTATGTGTAGGTCCGACGTCATGACAGCAACTGTAGCGCGTGGTCGGAGAGGGATCGATAAAGAAAAACGGACATAATGTACATTATCGGATCGAGGGCTTGGGTGGAGACGTGGCCGTGGAAGCGTTCCGCTTGACGTGTCAGATAGAATGGTCCCGTTTCTTATCTACGTCCAGGAGGCTGTTATGGCTGACCGCGCACTGCGTGGCATGCAGATCGGTGCGAAGT
>ERZ773050.349-NODE-349-length-27155-cov-6.859077_pt1 | contig 27155 bp, 21 predicted proteins | sample MGYA00580632_ERZ773050 | MGnify/ENA primary metagenome ERZ773050 (study PRJEB29015, sample SAMEA2738123) | human oral metagenome | biome: human oral; feature: human-associated habitat; material: saliva | place: China | collected 2166 ... | reverse complement strand
TGCGGGCTTAGAATTCGTTGGCGCTGGCTGAGCGGCAACGCGCCTAACCTGCCTTGCATCGAGGTTGGACTGGCTCTGCAAATGACTGAATAGTGAACATGTCTGGTTTGAAGGAGATAAATAATGGCGATTGACACCCACCTGGATGCGACACCGTCGGAGATCACGAGTTCGGCGACTGCGATTGGGAACATTGAAACGCATGTTGACAGCGCAGAGGATGACCTGATCAGTGCTCGCAAGAATGTTGTCGAGTTGGAGGGTGACACGGCGTTTAACGCCTCGATCTCGATCGGTACGGAAGTCAATAACTGCGAAGACCTGGTCGCGGACTTGAAAAGCTACAAGAACGCGCTGACCGACTTCGCAACCGTAATGAGTAACGTGAAAACGGACCTGGAAGGAATTCGCAGCAGGGCAACCGATGGTGGGCTGACAGTCAACGGGGAGCGCATCGAACAGCTAACTGATTCCTTCCCCATGGGGGCCGACCCCAATAATTCCGCGGAAGTGCGGGCTTTCGGTGAGGAGCAGGAGAAGCTCACCCTGTACAAGACCCTGGAGACTGATACGAGTCATATTCGTGATCGTGAGACCAATGCTCGCCAGGCCTTTGCCGACGCGTGTACCAGGATCACGGACGGGCATCCCGTTACTCAGGCCGTGGCGGGAACGGTTGGTGGTATCTTCGCCCCCAACACCAAGGACGGTGGCTGGCGGGCGGCGGGCCGAGTCGGTAACGGCGTCAAGATGGTTGAGGCAATAGGTCTGCGTGCGAGCGGCGCGAACGTGACCCGCAAAGTGGTTGTGGGGCACAAAGACAATGTGCTCACACATGACATCGATAAGGGAGACCTCTCGCGCAAGGTGAAAATGAAGCGTGAATTCACCACTGAAGCCGGAGGTAAGGGGACAAAGCAGTGGCGGTATGCCTTTAAAGACCGCAAGCTCTCGAACTGGTCGGTGCCGAAGGGCGCGGAGGGTACGAAGGCGGCGAAGGCCGTCGATATGGCGCGCAAGGTGGGCTCCAGCAAGGCCTTGAAGTATGCCGGCAGAGCAGGTACTGCGGTGAGCTTCGGAGTGGACGCCTACCAGCAGTGGGAGAAGGACTCCCACAATCCGTCCATTGGCACGGGAGAAAAGGTCGCCCGCGCCGCGACGGCGGGGGCCGGTTCGGCTGCTGGTGGCTGGGCTGGGGCTCAGGCCGGGGCGGCTGTTGGAGCCTGTGTCGGTGGTCCGGTGGGCGCCGTGGTCGGCGGCGCGGTTGGCGCTGCCATTGGATCTGGTCTCGGCAAAAAGGCAGCTGACGGTTTTAATAGTATTACCCATGGATGGTGGCATTGAGTATCGTTCAAACGTTCGAGATGATCGAATGTGAGTGAGCAGATTATGTCGGGAATTGGTTGTGTTCTATTGGGAATATTTCCGCTTGTTGCCTGGTGGTTTGCGATGTTCTCCGACAGTGACTGGGGGGAGGCTGCTCGTGAGATGCTGGACGGTGCTTTCAATCTAGGTCGTAACACTGTTGCGGTGATCGAGCCTGCGGTGGGATTGTGCTTCCTGTTTGGTGGGCTATTGGGGCTGGCTGATCCTGTTGGGATTGACGAGAATAGTCCTGTAAGATCGTTTCTTACTATTTTCGTATTGGCGATGTTGGTGGTGGCGGTGTTGGGTTTGATTCCGGTGCGGTTGCCGGGGTGGATGTATCCGGAGTGGCATGAGGAGCGGCGTTGGCGTCGTAGGGAGCAGGCCGAGTGGGAGGCGAAGTACGGCACCAACGACGAGGGCGACGGTGAGACTGACTGGTGACCGTAGCCCTTCCGTGTTGCCCGGTCAGCGACGGCGGGGGCGGTCTCGGCTGCCCAGCTGGGACCCCATGTTCTGAGCGGCCGGGGCGGGGGCCGGGTCGGGTCGGGCCCGGAGGCGGGCCCGACCCCTTCATGCACACTCATCGACACTTTCCCCACCCTCATGCACACTCATCAACACTTTCCCGGCCCTCATACACACTCATATACACTGTGTACATGATTGTGGATCGTGACGATCTCACTGAGGCGCTCGCCCGCCTGGAGCTCGAGGGCGGCGACTGCCTCGAGATCGAGGCGAAGACCTTCTCCGAGTACTCCCACGCCGCCCTCGGCCCGACCCTGTCCGCCTTCGCGAACCTTCCCGGGGGCGGCACCATCCTGCTGGGCGTGAGCGAGAAACCCGTGTCCGTCGTCGGCGTCGAGCACCCCCGCGATCTCAAGCAGGCGCTCGTTTCGCAGGCGCGGCAGGGCTTCTCCAGCGAGATCGCCGTCGACGTCTACGACTTCGACCTCGACGGGAAGACCGTTGTGGTCGCCAATGTCCAGGAGGCTCCCGTCAACGGCAAGCCGTGCCGATGGAAGGAGACGGGATGGGCCTACCTGCGCCAGTACGACGGCGACTACCGCATGTCGCTCCAGGAGGAGCAGCAGCTGCTTCTGAGGCACGAGCGCCCCCGCCAGGACTCGACCCCCGTGCCCGGCACCTCCGCGGGCAGCCTCGACGACGACCTCGTGCGCTCCTTCCTCCACGCCGTGCGCGACGGCACAACCGTCTTCGCGAACCGACCCGATGCCGAAGTGCTCCTCGACCTCAATGTCCTCACCGAGAGCGGCGAGGCGACCCTGGCGGGCCTGTACGCACTGGGCCGCTACCCGCAGAAGAACTTCCCCGGGCTGTCCATCACCGCCGCGATCACGGGCGAGGAGGATGGTGTGCGCGCCTCGAACCGGCTCATGATCGTCGGTCCCCTGCCGCGGATGCTCACCGACGCCGTCGCCTGGGTCTCCCGCGCCATGCGCACGAGCATCCGCTTCGGCGACGACGGTCACGGCCGCAACGTCCACGAGTACCCGCTCGTCGCCGTCCGCGAACTCATCGCCAACGCACTCGTCCACCGGGACCTGTCCGAGCCGGCGCTTTCGAAGGGGATCGAGATCCGCCTGCTGCGGGACCGGCTTATCATCTCCAACCCCGGGGGTCTGTGGGGATTGAGCGTGGATCAACTCGGCACGCGCGACGGCAAGTCGGCCGTCAACGAGTACCTGTACAACATCTGCACCTTTGCGACGGACGGCGAGGAGCGCCGGGTCATCGAGGGCCTGGGCTCCGGGATCCGGGAAGTGCGACGGGCCCTGCGCGACGCGGATATGGAACCCGTCCGATTCCAGGACACGGGCGTGCGCTTCACGGCGCTCCTGCCGCGCGGCGCCCTGCTCTCCCCCCGTCCCGATACGACCTCGACGGTGCCCGACGAGGTCGCGGCCCTGTCGAGGAACGCCGCCGCCGTCTGGCTGTGCCTGGAGGACGGGGCCCGGACGCGACAGCAGATCGTCGAGGCCGCGCACTTGACCGGGCGCCAGGCGGCGTATGCGCTCAATAAGCTCAAAGAGGCGGGGCTCATCGTCGTGCGCGGCGGCCGCGGCGATAGGGCCACCTCCTACGCGCGCGCCTGAAAGTATCCGACGGCGCTCCTTTCCGGGCCCGCCGGACGCCGCCTTCTACGCGCGCCCGAGAGGATCGCCGCCACACGCGGACCCCGCCGCCGTCCACCCGCGGGTCCTCGTCTGTCCATCCGTTGAATCTCACTGCCGCCACCCGCCCGCCATTGGATAGGGTCGGTTGATCATATGCAATAAGGAGAGACACCATGGGACGCGGAGTCCAAGGGGCGGTTCTCAGGATGCTCCGGGTGCCGGAGTACCGCCTGATGGTCACTCGTGTGACGACGGCCGATCCGTACACGGATATCACCGTCGTCTGCCCGCCGCTCCTGGGCGAGGGGGCCGAACCGCTGCCGCCGACCGTCTGGGTGCGCATGTGGATCCCGGAGGGGATGCGCGAGCACCAGCGCGCCTACACCCTCACCGGCGTCAACCGGAAGAGGGCGAGCGCCCACATCCTCGTCTTCCACCATGAGCCGAACGGGCCGGCCTCGCGCTGGGCGCTGACCACCGTGCCGGGAGACGAGGTGTCCGCCCAGATCATGGGCGGCACCCGCTACCGCACGCCCGAACCCGGACAGCGCATGCTCCTGGTCGGCGACCCGGCCTCGGCGCCCGCCATGGTCGAGGCGGTCGAAGCCGCCGACGCGAGCTGCCGCATCATCGTCGTCCTCCAGTCCGGCGACGACTCCCCGCCCCTGCCCGATCGCGAGTACCGGCTGATCCGCGTCCCGTCGGAGGATCCCGCCGCCCTGGCCGACGCCGTCCAGGAGGCCCTGGGGCGGGCGCGGCCCGACTGGGCGTGGGTGGCGCTGGAGAGCGCGGCCACCAAGTCCATCAGGAGGCTCGTCGGGAGCGCGGGCGTCCCCCGCCGGGCGATCCAGGCCCAGGCCTACTGGATACGCGGACGCGCCATGGGCACCTGAGGCCCGCCCGGGGCCGAGCGCGCGGGGCGGCCCGGGGCAGGGCGGCGCATCGTGGGGCAACCCGGGCGGCCGCCGGCGGAGGGTCTCATGGCTCCCCCACAGGTGCGCCTGCCATGATGGCGCCATGGACCTCTTCGCACGCACGATCGGGAACGCGGCCGGATTGTGGCTGGCCGTGAAACTGCTGTCCGGGATGAGCGTGCCGGGCGCGCCGACGACCCTCGCGATGATCGCCAACCTGCTCGTCGTCGGGCTCGTCCTGGCGCTGGTCAACTCGATCATCAAGCCGGTGGCCCGCTTCATCGCCTTCCCCCTGTACCTCATCACCTTCGGCCTGTTCGCGCTCGTGGTCAACGGGGCGATGCTGCTGCTGACCAGCAACGTGACCGAAGCGCTCACCGGCATCGGCGAGGAGTTGGGGCTGACGCTCGGGCTGCACGTGGCGACCTTCGGGACGGCGGTCGTCGGCTCGCTCCTGGTCTCGCTGATCTCGGCGGTCGTGGTCGGCTTCATCGGTTCCGGCAAGGACGACTGAGCCCCGGCGCGCCGCCGTCGTCGATCCGGGCGCACCATTTGCCACAATGACCCCATGCCCCGCACCGACCTGTCAGCCCTCCCCATCGCCCTGGGCCCTCTGGACGGCCGCTACCGCGCCGTCGTCGCCCCCCTGATCGACCACCTGTCCGAGGCCGCCCTCAACCGGGCGCGCCTGCAGGTGGAGGTCGAGTGGCTCATCCATCTGACCGACGGCGGCGTCCTGCCCGGCGCCCCCCGCCTGAGCGAGTCCGAGAGGGCCCACCTGCGCGGGCTCGTCAACGCCTTCGGCGCCGAGGACATCGCCGAACTGGCCGGCATCGAGGCCGTCACCCGCCACGACGTCAAGGCCGTGGAGTACCTGCTCAAGCGGCGGCTCGACGCCGTGCCCGCCTCGGTCGCGTCGGCGGACCGCGGCCCCTCCGTCCTGCCCGCGCTGCACGAGATCGTCCACATCCTCTGCACCAGCGAGGACATCAACAACCTCGCCTACGCCCTGACCATCCGCTCCGCCGTCGAGGGTGTGTGGCTGCCGGCGGCCCGCGGGCTCGTGGAGGACCTGACCGCCCTCGCCCGCGAGCAGGCGCGCACACCCATGCTCTCGCGCACCCACGGCCAGCCGGCCACACCCACCACGCTCGGCAAGGAGATGGCGGTGCTCGCCCACCGCCTGGCCCGCCAGGCGCGCCGCGTCGAGGGCGCGCAGTACCTGGGCAAGATCAATGGCGCCACCGGCACCTACGGCGCCCACGTCGTGGCCGTGCCGGGGGCCGACTGGGAGGCGGTCGCCCGCTCCTTCGTGGAGGGGCTGGGGCTGACCTGGAACCCGCTGACCACCCAGATCGAGTCCCACGACTGGCAGGCCGAGCTCTACGCCGACATGGCCCGCGCGGGGCGCGTCGCCCACAACCTGGCGACGGACTGCTGGACGTACATCTCGATGGGCTACTTCCACCAGAACCTGGCGGCGCAGGGGTCCACCGGCTCGTCGACGATGCCGCACAAGGTCAATCCGATCCGCTTCGAGAACGCCGAGGCGAACCTGGAGGTGTCGGCGGCGCTCCTGGACTCCCTGGCCGCGACCCTGGTCACCAGCCGAATGCAGCGCGACCTCACCGACTCCACGACCCAGCGCAACGTCGGCGTCGCCATGGGGCACGCGGTCCTGGCCTACGACAACCTGGTGCGCGGCCTCGACGGCGTCGACATGGACGCCGACCGCATGGCCGCCGACCTCGACGCCAACTGGGCGGTCCTGGGCGAGGCGGTGCAGCAGGCGATGCGCGCCGCCGCAGTCGGCGGGGCGACGGGCATGGCGAACCCCTACGAGCGCCTCAAGGAGCTCACGCGCGGCCACGAGGTGGGGGCCGCCGAGATGCGGGACTTCATCGCCGGACTGGGGCTGCCCGCGGAGGTGGAGGAGCGCCTGCTCGCGCTCACGCCCGCGGCCTACGTGGGCCTGTCCTCCCGCCTGGCGCGCTGGGAGTGCTAAAGAAACGGTGGACTATGCCCATCCCGCCTTACCCAGTGTTGAAAACACGAAGACGTAATCTGCAAGGGTCGTGATGAATTTTGAACAACACGGTAATCGGTAGTTCGAACATCAGGGATCTTCCAAAACCTGCCTTCATCAGCTGGCTCATTGAAGAAACGGACGTTCTGATCGCCGGCACCAGTATGAGGTGCTTCCGCATCGAGGGACGCAACGATGACAAGATCCTTCAGGAATGGGCATTGCATATCAGAAGGCACTACGTCCGAGATGACGAGTTGACCAACTATGTCAACTACTACGAGGTACCGATCGAACAACACCTTCGCGAGGACTGCATTCCAAACGTGCCACAAATCAGAGGGGGCGACTTTGCAGAAATAGTGATTAGCGATTTAATTCAGTTCATCGAGGGATACGAGGTTCCCAGGTACAAGCAGCATGGACGTGAGGATAAGAATAGATCGGGACACGGGACCGATGTGATCGCCTACAAGCTATCTGATCCGAAAATACCGAGCGAAAACGACGAGTTACTCGCAGTTGAAGTGAAGTCCCGGAGCGCTTCCACAGACCTAAAGAAAGCTATCACCGAAGCGGCAAAAGACTCTCTGAAGGACCGGAGCAGGACGGCCATGACACTCGCGTACTATGCAGAAAGAAGTCTCAGGGCCTGCGACACCCGAACATCCCAGGAACTGAAAAGATTCCTTCAGGCAAGCGAACACCCCTTCAAGGAAACTTTCGCAATCGGCGCAGTCGCTGGACTAGTCAACGCACAGAAACACCTGGCAAACAAAAGCGCCTCCGATCTAATGATTAGGCATGACACGAAGATATTCGTCATTCACGGAGCTAACCTCATGGAGTTAGTTCACAACGTCTACGATAGGTGCGTCCAATGATATTCGGCGAACGCTCAGACAAGGAACTCAAGCTTGCAAAAGCCACCGCAAAGACAACAGAGTTCTCTGCCGCCACTCACCCCACGCCTGACTCTGGCATGAACTCGGACGAACTGCACTACACTTCAATACTGACACTGTCGACTTACGTTAACGCTAGACTATCAGGATCGACTCAACTCGATCAGTACTTGTCTGACTTGCAGAAGACTGGAACGTTCTACGACGCAGTCTCTAACGATGAACGACACAAGTGTTTCGCAGACGGATACTGGACACTCGCCATGTCAACCTATTTTCTATTGGGAAACTATGGTAGCGCGAAGGTCTCTGCAGCAAAAGTCCAAAAACCAAAGTTCTATGGAGACAGAGCTCAGACGCTTCACAGTCTTATTTCGTTTCTGTTCGAGCCCAACTCGCCCGAGCCAGCCGAACTTAGCACCCTGATCAGATACTTGAACGGTTCCGATGTGCGAAAAGAAGAGGTAATTGAAGAAGCGGGCTCCTTCCTGACAGACGCCAACCCTGAAGACTCCTTTTTCGGCGGCATACTTTACGTCGCGATATCCGACACCATTTCCCACTCGACTCGAGCACTACTGCCGATGTACACCGGTTTGGACATCGAGTTTTGGAGAACGTACTTGTCAACAGGAGCATTACCGAAACTCCTGTGGCAGGCGCAACGTAAGATTGGAGACGCGGGGGTCTTTTCAGGAGGTAACGCGTTCATCCAGCTCCCTACCGGATCAGGGAAGACAAAAAGTATAGAACTACTACTCCGCTCGAGATTCTTAGCCGGGAACTGCAAGCTCGCGGTAGTGGTTGCCCCCCTGCGCGCTCTCTGCTCGGAAATTGTTCGCGACTTAGCTTCGACCTTGGGCGACGTCGCGCAGGTTGAGCAAGCGTCCGATGTGATGGAGCTCGATTCGTGGTTTACAGAGAAGTCGAGAGAGCTGAGGGTCATGGTCTTCACGCCAGAAAAGCTTGGATTCGTCATGCATCACAATTTCGCGTTATTCAACGACGCTGATCTGTTTGTATTCGACGAAGCCCATTTGCTGGACAGCGAGTCAAGGGGACCCGGATATGAGCTGCTCCTAGCGGAAGTCTTCAGAGCAAAGCCGAACTCCCAAAAGGTTCTTATATCCGCTGTCGTCTCGAATGCTAATGAGATCGCTGAATGGGCGTTCGGAGACCCGAACCTTGTTGTAGACGGAAAGGATATCCAGATAACCGAAAAGTCGATTGGATTAATCCAACGCAGAGCCACAAAAGTCTGCTATGTTGAGCAGGATGACATCCTTAAGAAGGAGTACGATGTAATTGTAGATATCAGCCCTAGACCCCTAAAGCGACACGAAGGAGAAAGGAAACAACGGTGCTTCCCCCAGCTCGACTCGAAGGCTTCGGACGTCACACGCGATCTTGCAGTCTACTTTGCGAATCGCATAATTTTCAACGGCGCCTGTGCGATTTACATTCCTCAGAGGAGATCGTTCCCGCCAATGTTCAAAAGACTGAAAGAACTGACCGATCGAGAAGCAGACATCGCGCACCTTCGGAGCTCTATTACATGCAGCGGCAAGAAAGGTCTAATTCGACTGATTGAGGCCCATTACGGAAAAGACAACTGGATCACTCCGGGAGTTGACGCGGGAGTACTACCTCATTATGGAGATCTCCAGGGATCAATTAGGCAGGCAGTAGAGTACGCGTTTGAGCACGGCGACGCGAAGTGCATCGCCTGTACGTCGACTCTGGCAGAAGGCGTAAACCTACCGATTAAGTACTTAATTGTAACAGGCACTAGTATAGGGTCCAGAACGTTAAGGACAAGGGATTTTCAGAACCTCATCGGAAGAACCGCAAGATCCGGAAGGTACAGTGAGGGAAGCATACTTGTTGCCGACGATACGACTGATCCCGGCAAGAAACAGTTGTACGCGACTCTAATGCGCCCCTCTAATACTGAACAATGTGAGAGCGCGATAGTTAATCTTTTCGCGGACGCGCACGGTAACGGACGGAACCCAAGCAAGCGCATATCGGGAGAGCGTATTGTTAATACGATTCTGAGTCATTTAACAGATCCTCAGCTTGAACATAAGCTGGCAAAGTCGTTTCAAAAGCTCCTTGGCTACGACGAGAAGCGCGCCCTACTCTTAGCGTCGAGAAGAATGCGAGCTCTCACAGCTATCGAGAGTTACTTGTCCGGAGCCATCGTTGATAGCGAGAACGAGGCAGACATTGTTGAGCTATGCGCCTCTACCTACGCTTACGTGTCGTCTGACGGCACAAAGCGTTCTCAGCTCCTCAAGCTATTCCACGCCGTTCACGAAGCACTCAGGATCATTCCCCAAGTTCGAGCACATTTGTTTCACAAGATGCAACTGGGAGCTCGGAAGTCGACAATGTTGATCAATTGGGTGGAGTCCCCAGAGGGAATGCTGTTTCTCAAAGATGGTTGCACGGACATTTCTGCACTAGTCCGACAGTTCCGGCGGCAGAATCCTAATGTCGCAACTACGACTAGTGCCGCAGAATTGTCCGCTGTTATTGAACACTGGATTGACGGTGATGACCTAACGCAAATTGCCACCGTCCTAAACGATAGAGGCGCTTCGGTCGCCAAATCACAGTTCACAGTTGCAGATATTGAAAAGACGGTTTCACGAGACGTAAGATTCTCATTCAGCCATTTCGTTTCATGCATCATCGACGCTGTTGACTCAAACGCAAGTATCGCGAATCAACAACATCTGGAGGTCCTTACAGCTCTTCAACGCAAAGTCAAGTACGGCGTTCCCAGTTTACGCGCAGCCGCGATCTGTGAAGAAGTAATCGACGACCGGATGATCGCCAGGGACATTTTGTCCATTATCGGAGCGACGGGTTCTTCGGACATTAACGTGATAAAGTACGAGGCGATAGGCAATCAGGCAAAAGTTGAACAGTTAGCAAGCGAATTGCCCACATACTGCTCGAAACGCATATTGGACTGGATCGGCATTTAGCAGCTTTTGACATTCAAAGATGAGATGAGTTGTTTGGGGTACTCGTGAACGCCTTGTCTTGATAGTTTCAACCGCCCGTTTGATAGAGCACGGCTTGACTCTGCAGGCTACATGGGCCTGTCCTCGCGCCTGGCGCGCTGGGAGTGCTGAGGGGGCAGGGCGGGTCCTTGCAGCAACGCCTCCGCTTCCGCAGCGCGGACCCGACGGACGCGCCCGGCCCCGGGCCGGTCCTCGCAGCGACACCCCCATTTGCAAGCGATACCACACTTCGCAAGTGTTATAACGCCTGCGAAGTGACGGTATCCCTTTGAGGACTCCGCTTCGCTTTCAAAACTCCCCGGCCAGGGTCACGGCCTCCAGGCGGGGTCCGAGGCGGGGGCGCCGTAGCGGGCGAAGAGCTCGTCGGGCCGCGCGATCTCGTCGGCGAAACCGATCGTCGTCATATCCGCCAGGCACTCGGACTGGGCGCCGGGCTCCTCCAGTTCCCCGCCGGTGGACTGCAGGACGCGGGCGCGCACGTTGACGGGCGCCATCTCGGGGTTGTCCCACAGCGCGCGGGTCACCCGGTCGAGCATCGGGACGGCCCCGCCGCCCCCGTCGGCGACGATGATGTCGGCGCTGACCAGGCTCGGCCGCCCGAAGCCCTCGCCGACCTCGACGAGGACGCGGGCAGCACCGCCGCGGGCGCCCTTGCGCTTCCCGCCGCCCGGTCCCGCCCCGCTGCCCGCGGAGAGGGGGGCGTTGCCCGGCCGCGGCCCCTTGGCGGTGCGCGATCTGCGCCCTCGGTGCGCGCCTCCCCCCGGGGACGGACCAGCAGCCACTGGGGACGGCCCAGAAGTCCCCGGCTGCGCGCCTCCACCCGCATGCGCGCCGCCCGCCGAGTCCGGCCCACCTGCCTGGGGCCCGCCGCCCGTCGCGCGCGGCCCGGCCCCCGCCTCGTCGATCGCGGACCACACGATGTCCTCGAAGCGCTGGGCGCGCCCCCCGCCCCGGGTCGTGGCCAGGGCACGCCAGGCGATGCCCGCGCCCACGGCCCCGACGCCGAGCGCGCCGATGACCAGCGGCCCCGCCAGTTGGGGCAGGCGGCGGGCCGTTCCACCGGCGCCCGCTTTGTTGACCGGAGTCGACACGCGCATCCAACGCCGGACCTCGCGCCAAGGGGTCTGCTCGTTCATAATCCCTTCACTCCTCTCAGAGCCGTGTTGCGCAGCGCCCGCCACGCGGCTCCGATGCCGCGGGCCGTGGCCGAGATCGGCCGGGCGCCCTCGTAGTCGATGGGGTAGGTGACCGCGCGGGGGTCGGCGCGCTCCAGGGAGGCCACGGTGTTCCACGTGCTCACCGCCGTGGGCTCCAGCAGGTCCTGCCAGATCTCGTGGTGGGTGACGCGCACCTCCTCGCCGGGGGCGGGCAGCATGGCCCGCAGAGCCGCCACAGCCTTTCCGAGGCGGTCCCACGGGGTCACGGCCGCCCGCCGTTCCATGAGGCGCACGGTCTCGGTGTACGTGGCCGACGAGTGCGCGTAGTAGAGGGGCCGCTTGCGGGGGCGCACCAGGGTCCTCCCGACGGTGACCCTGCGGTCGGGCGAGCGGTCGGGGCTGCCGTCCATGCTCGGGACGACGTCCTGGTCGTGGGCGACGGTGACGATGGTGACGTCCGGGCGCACGGCGACCCGTCTGTTGGGCGCCCCGGTGGACAGGATGCCCACCACGTTGACGCCGGCCTCGGCAGGGTCGCGCGAGGCCAGGACCGACGCGACGAGGCCCCCCTGGGAGTGCCCGCACACCAGGACGGGCTCGCTGCTCCACTGCTCCTCGGGGACGGAGTCGGCGGCCATCGCGCGGTGGAGGGCGGCCACCAGGCCGACGCCCATCGCCGAGTCGAGGCCCAGCATGAGGCGGATGTTCACCTCGATGTCGGCGGGGTTGTGGGTGGAGCCAAATCGCATGCTCTCGGTGCCGACCATGGACACGAGCCACCTGCGGGCCCCTCCGGTCCCCACGCGGCAGATCTTGATGACGGCGCCCGTGGTGGCCGCCCAGTAGAGCTCGTCGATGTCGGCGCACAGGTCGGCCAGGGACTCCGGCGGCGCCGCCCGGCGGATCTGCGCCTCGGGGTGCCCCTCGGGGGGCTCGAGCATGGCGGGGTCGGCGGCGGAGTCCCTGATGATCCGCGTGTTGACGCCCCCGCCCCTCCAGATCCCCACTGCGGTGCCCACGGTGAGCATCCCGGTCATGAGGGCGTCGAAGCCGCGCCTGGGTACGAGCGGCAGGGAGGCGGCCAGGCGCCCGTCGCGGTCGCGCCCCACCGCGATGGCGGCGCGCGCCCACAGGCGGCCCAGGGAGGCGAGGCGGCGGGCGGCGTGGGCCAGGGAGCGGACGACCAGGGTGTCCAGGCCAGGCTGGTCGAAGAACACCTTCTGCGCTTCCTCGGAGATGGCCCCACCCATCGCGTCCGCCCTGGCGCGGGCCCATTGGCGGGCGCCCTCGGGCAGGAACTGGGCGTCGGCGGCCGCTCCGACCGCGATGGTGGCGGCGATCCCGGGGATGATGGGCGCCAGGCGCAGGCGCAGGTAGATGCCGGGGTACGCCTGGGGGACCCGGCGCAGGGAGTGGTAGCGGCGGCGTCCGCGGCGCGGGGTGCGCGCCCGTCGCTTTGCGGCCATGTGCTCCCTTCCCTCGTGGTGCGTCAATGCCAACTCTAGGGCCTCGGGGCCCGGGCGTTCCCGCTTTCCGCGCGCAGGCCCGGGCTGTGCGCAGGACCACCGCCCCACCATCGACACACATACCCCCTGGGGGTATATTGGTCCCATGAGCGGCACGAACACGCACGGACACCCCGGCTACTGCGCGGACACGGCGCGCTACCTCGCGCGCCTGCGCCGCATCGAGGGCCAGATCCGGGGCCTGCAGCGCATGGTCGCCCAGGACGAGTACTGCATCGACGTCCTCACCCAGGTCTCCGCCGTCCAGTCCGCGCTCGACTCCGTGGCCATCGCGCTGCTCAAGGACCACATGAACCACTGCGTGGCCGCCGCCGCCCGCGAATCCGACGAGGCGGGGGCCGCCAAGGTCGAGGAGGCCGCCACGGCCATCGCCCGCCTCATCAAGTCCTGACCCACTCGAACCGACAACCCACAAGGAGAGAGCACAATGAGCACTGACATCGACCGCACCATCGAACTGTCCGTCAAAGGGATGACGTGCGGGCACTGCGTCATGAGCGTCACCGAGGAGCTCGAGGAGATCCCGGGCGTGAAGAACGTCGAGGTGATCCTCAACCCGCAGGGGGCCTCGAAGGTCACCGTCCTCACCGACACCCCCCTCGACGACGCGGCCCTGGCCGACGCCGTCTCCGAGGCGGGCTTCGAACTGGCCGGGATCGCCCGGGACTTCTAGCCGAGGGGCCCGCGGCCCACGCGGGGCGCCCGGCCCGATCGGGGCCCGCCCCGCGGCCGCGCCCCAGAACGGATGACACGCGCACTATGACTACTACGACCACCGACCCCGCCGCGGCGGCCACCGCCCGGGCGGCCGCCACCCGCACCGGCCAAGACGCGCCCCGTATCGGGGAGGGCGCGCGCCGGACCGCGCGCGAACTCGCCCGCCGACTCACCATCAGCGCCCCCCTGGGCCTCTTCGCGATGGCGGTGTCGATGGTGCCCGCGTGGCAGTTCCCGGGCTGGCAGTGGGCGGTCGCCCTCGCCTCCGTCCCCGTGGTGACGTGGGGGGCCTGGCCCTTCCACCGGGCCGCGTTCGCCGCGGGGCGCCACGGCTCGACCACGATGGACACCCTGGTCTCGCTGGGGGTCGTCGCCTCGACCCTGTGGAGCTGGTGGGCGCTGCTGCTGGGCGGCGCGGGCGGAGTCGGGATGCGGATGAGCATGTCCCTGATCCCCCGCGCCTCCCACTCGGGCCACGCCGAGATCTACTTCGAGGGCGCGTGCATGATCGTCGTCTTCCTGCTGACCGGCAGGTGGATGGAGGCCCGCGCACGCTACCGCGCCGGCGACGCCCTGCGCGCCCTCCTCGAGCTCGGCGTGACGGAGGCGACGCTGGTCGACCAGGGCCCCGACGGCGGGCGCATCGAGCGCACGATCCCCGCCTCGTCCCTGGCGGTCGGCGACCTGTTCCTGGTGCGCCCGGGCCAGAAGGTGGCGACCGACGGCGTCGTCGTCTCCGGGGCGTCCGCCATCGACGCCTCCCTGCTGACCGGCGAGTCCGTGCCCGTGGACGTGGGCGAGGGGGACACTGTCACCGGCGCCACCGTCAACACGTGGGGCGCCCTCACTGTGCGCGCCACCCGGGTCGGCGCCGACACGGCTCTGTCGCAGATCGGCCGCATGGTCGCCGAGGCACAGGCCGGCAAGGCCCCCGTCCAACGCCTCGCGGACCGGATCTCCGGGGTCTTCGTGCCCGTCGTCATCGCCGTGTCCCTGCTCACCGCCATCGGGTGGCTGGCGTCGGGGGCCGCCCTCCAAGTCGCCCTCACCAGTGCCGTCGCCGTCCTGGTGGTCGCGTGCCCGTGCGCGCTGGGCCTGGCGACGCCGACCGCGCTGCTGGTGGGGTCGGGGCGCGCCTCGCAGCTGGGCGTCGTCATCCGCAACGCCGAGGCCCTGGAGCGCACCCGCCGTATTGACACGGCCCTGCTGGACAAGACGGGGACGGTGACCACCGGCCGCATGTCCCTGGAGTCGGCGCTGGGCGCACCGGGGGTCGCCGACTCGGAGCTGCTGCGGGTGGCCGCTGGGGCGGAGGCAGCCTCGGAGCACCCCCTCGCCCGCGCGATCACGGCGGGAGCTGCCGAGCGCGGCATCGTCCCCGCAGCCACGTCCGCCTTCACGAACCAGGCGGGGCTGGGAGTGTGCGCCGTCCTCGACTCCGAGGCGGGGGCCCTGGCGCTCGTGGGCCGCGCCTCGTGGCTGGAGTCCCTGGGCGTCCACATCGACGGGGCCCTGGCCGACCGCCTGCGCGACGCCGAGGCCTCGGGCGCCTCAGCGGTCGTCGCCGCCGTCGTCGAGGACTGGGAGCGTGCCCCCGTCCCCGGACCCGCGGCGGGCGGGGCCAGGCGGAGCGCCGAAGACGGGGCCGGACGGAGCGCCAACGCCGGGACAGCGCGGAGCGCCGACGACGGGACCGCACCGGGCGCCACCACGGTGACGATGAGCGTGGGCGGAATGACCTGCGCCTCGTGCGTGCGGCGCGTGGAGCGCAAACTCGGGAAGCTCCCCGGCGTGTCCGCCTCGGTCAACCTGGCCACCGAGTCCGCGCGCATCACCCTCACCCGCCCCTACTCCGACCAGGAGCTGGAAGGCGTCGTCGGGGCTGCCGGGTACCAGGGCGCCGTGACCTCCCGCGTGGAGGACGGGGGCCCGGGCGCTGACACGGGCGCCTCCCGAGTGGACGCCGCAGGGACGGCCGTGGGCGCCGCCTCCTCCCGAATGGACGCCGGGGTGGCCGCATCAGGCACCACCGCCCGCCAGACGGGCACCCGGGGATCCACGGGATCCGGCAACGTTCCGCAGGGATCCGGCGCTGCCCCGCAGCCCGGACCAGTACCGGACGCCGCTGCGATCGCCCTGCCCGAGCGCCTCACGGGGGCACGGGTCCTGGGGGTCCTGGTCGTGCGCGACACCGTCAAACCGACCTCCCGTGCCGCCATCGCCCAGTTGCGCTCCCTGGGCATCGAGCCCGTGCTGCTCACCGGCGACAACGAGGCGGCAGCGCGCCACGTCGCCTCCGAAGTGGGCATCGACCGCGTCATCGCGGGCGTCCTGCCCGACGGGAAGCGGGCGGCGGTCGCCGAGCTGCAGGAGCACGGCGCCGTCGTGGCCATGGTGGGCGACGGCGTCAACGACGCGGCCGCACTGGCGCAGGCGTCACTGGGGATCGCGATGGGCTCGGGCACGGACGTCGCCATCGAGGCCTCCGACATCACCCTGGCAGGATCCGACCTGGCCAGCGCGGCCACAGCGATCCGCATCTCGCGGCGCACGCTGCGCGTCATCAAGGAGAACCTGTTCTGGGCGTTCTTCTACAACGTCGCGATGGTGCCGCTGGCCATCGCGGGGCTGCTCTCCCCCATGTTGGCCTCCGCCGCCATGGCGTGCTCGTCGGTGTTCGTGGTCCTCAACTCCCTGCGCCTGCGCTCGGCGTCATGAGCTGCGGGCCCGCTCCCGTCCGTCTTCAGCATCCATTCCCCCTGGTGTCGCACACAAGGGAGGGAATTAGGTAACACGGGGCCGCACACAAGGGCTTGATTCCGCCCTTGTGTGCGGCGTGTGTTTCGTAAATCGGGGTCCTTGTGCGCGTAACCCGAGCGAGGGCGCGCGCTCAATCCCCAGCTCGGGAACGCCAGTGCGCGGTGCCAGCACGACACGCAGAACAGCCTGCGATTTTACTATTTACAATCTCTAGACGGATCAACGTAGTATGGGGGCCATCCACGAAGAGCAGGACGCGTCATGAAGCCATTACGCATATGGCTCGCTGTAGCCGGAATCGTCGCCATCGGGGACCAGGCGTTCTTCGTCGTCCTCAGCCTATTCCTCCTCTCCTCCTACGGATCGGGAATCGCCGCCTCCTTCCTCACTGCCACGTCGGTCGCGCGCCTGGCGCTCATCCTGGTCGGCGGTTGGGCCGCGGACCGGTGGTCGCCCTACCGCTGCATCCAGGTGGGCCTGGTCCTGCGCATCGCCTCCTTCCTCATCGTGGGCCTGGACTCCCTGAGAGGGCCCAGTGTTCCACTCCTGTCATGCGGCGTCATCCTCTTCGGGGCGGGCGACGGCCTCTACCTGCCTTCGTCAGGGGCACTGCTGAAACGGCTCACCGACCACGGGGACTTCTCCCGCACCATCTCCTGGGTCCAGGTCATCACCAGTGTCGCCACGGGGCTCGCCGGCGCGACCAGCGGCTTCAGCTTCGAGGCCGTCCCGCTGCACACCCTGTTCTTCTCCTTCGCACTGCTGGCGCTGGCCGCGTTCGCACTGTTCCACGCGATACCGGCCACCCCCTCGGCAGCGCCAGCGGCCGACCAGGCCCTCGCGGACCAGTCCCCCTCCAGCACGACCGCCTCGCTGAGAACCGTCATGGTGGCCAACGGCGGCACGGTCGCCGTTGGACTCCTCACGGCCCTTCTGATCGACGCGTCGTTATCGGGGGCGTTGAACATCGTGCTCCCCGCACGCTACCTGGAACTGGGCTGGGGCGGCGGGAGCTTCGGCGTCGCGGTGTGCCTGTTCGCCCTCGGCGGCGTTCTGGGCGGAATCATCGCATCGCGCATCCCGGCGGACCGTCTGGCGGTGCGCAACGCGGTCATCAACGGCGGGATCCTCGTTTTCGCCGCGCTCACCTGCGCATTGTACTTCGCGCTTCCAGAACCGGTGTCGCTGGCGATGGTGGCCGCCCTGGGGCTGTGCGCGGGAGTGGCCGCGCCCACTCTGATCGGCGACATCATGAACAACACGCCCCCCGATTTCGCGGGGCGCGTCTACTCCGCGATCAACCTGGTGACCTACGGGTCGGCGCCCGTCGCCTATGCGGCATGCGGGTTCCTCATGGCCCGCTTCTCGACCGCTTCGCCTTTCCTGGTGGGGGCGGCGCTGCTCGCACTCGGAGGCGCGGTCAGGGCCGCCACGACCCCGAAACCGGCGTAGAACGCCTCAGCGACCGGGAAGCGTCCCCGCTGGCGCCGCCCGCCCCCGGCCTGGTGGAGCAGTACGCCCAGGGGCGCGGCCAGAGGCGTCCCGGACCATCCGCCCGCAGGACCCCGCGCCCAATGAACCGAGGCTGAGCCGGGTCCTCCGATCCCGCCCGGTTCACGAGGTGCGGCGCGCCACCTGGAAGCCGTTGCGCTCGAAGACGAGCTCGTAGGTGTGCCCGGGGTGGGCGTCGGTGGCCCAGCCGACGGCGGTGACGTCGCGCCCGCCCCACACGTAGGAGCGCTGGTCGACGACCACGTACTCGGGCAGCGGATCCATGTCTTTCGCGGACCCCACCCAGTAGACCTCGTGGTCGGGCACCATGCGGGCCATGAGCGTTATGTCCGTTTCCACGGCGCTTCCGGCCGGGACCGCGGCCATCGCCTGATGGGCGGCCTCGGCCCGCGGGCCGTCCTGGCCGAAGCCGGACGAGGTCAGCTGCCACATCGGCAGCAGTGGCGCGGTCGCGGCCAGCGCGAGCAGCGGAGTCGCGACGCCGGCGCTGATGACGCCCGTGCCCCACCAGGAGCTGAGGCGCTCGGCGCGCCACGCGGCGGCCCCCGCCTCGTCGGCCAGGGCCCGGTCCTCGTCGGCGCTGCGCCGGTCGCGCCACTGGGCAGCGCGCCCGAGGACGTCCAGCAGGGCGGCGCTGGCGATGGGGACCAGGACCGCGTTGTAGTGCCACGAGCTCCACCCGTAGTAGAAGTCGACCGACCCCATGAACCGCCACGCCAGGGTGGGCACGACCAGCGCGAACCACGGGGACGCGGCCCCCACGACCCCGGCGCCCAGCACGCACACGAGGACAGTCGCGATCTTCACGGACGGGAAGGTGAGGATCTCGATGAGGGAGGGCCACACCTTGGCCGCGGCGGCGCCCCCGGCGGAGCTGCCCGCGCCCGTCGCGGACCCGTCCAGCGAGTACGCCCACGTGCCCGCGGGGTTGAGGGCGGGCAGGAGCACCTGGGTGGTGATCACGAAGGCCACCGCCCCGAAGGCCGCGAAGGCCAGGGACTCCGCGAGCGCGCGCCGCCCCTGATCGCGCCTGCGCCAGGCGAGGACGAGGCCGGCGACCATGATCGTCAGCCCCAGGTCCTCTTTGACCAGGACCAGCGGCGCCAGCCACGCCATGCAGGCGCGGTAGCGCCCCTGGGCGAAGGCGGCGCCGCCGTGGGCGAGCATGGGCACCGCGAAGGCGATCTCGTGGAACTGCGCGCCGACGGCGCCCTGCAGGCCCCAGCCCAGGCCGTAGGCCAGGCCGATGACGAACCCCCCGGCACTGCCCGCCAGTCGGGTCGCCGCGCGAGTCACGGGCCAGGCGGACCAGGCGAGGAGGGCGTTCTGGACGATGAGCAGGGTCAGGCCGGATGGGAACACGCGGTAGACGGGGCCCAGCAGGACCAGGATCGGGTGGAAGTGGTCGCCGAGCAGGTTGAAGCCGGGCCCTTTGATGGGGACGATGGGCCAGTGCCCCTGGGAGTAGGATTTGGCGGCCTCCGTGAAGATGGCCAGGTCCCAGCTGGGGGAGGCCATCATCCGCCACTGCCCGACGGAGTAGAGGCAGTACACGCCCAGAGTGAGCGCGCAGACCACTACGGGGACGGCCAGTTCGCGCGCGCGGCGGCCGATCGTTCCCACTGTGCCTCCTATGAGTCGGTCGTGCCCGCGTCCCCTTCCCCGCCGCGTTCGCGGGCCGGGCGCGGGTAGGGCTGCCCGATCGCCTGCGCCCGGGCGCTCCCGGCTCCCGCGGGCAGTGCCCCGCGGTGGAACGCCTGGCGGAGCACCGCCATCACATTATCAGCCATGCGGGCGGAGCGGTTCAACGAGCCGAGGGACTTGTCGGCGCCCGAATGCACGAAGTTGCAGGGGATCTCCACCACCGAGAAACCGGCGCACAGGACGTCGATGGTCATCGCGACCTCCAGGGCGTACCGGTTCAGGAAGGGCATCGCCGCTTTGAGCGCCTCCCGCGTGATGCACCTCTGGTAGGACATCGGGTTGTGCGAGTCCCACCCGGTCTTGCGGCGGATCAAGGAGCGCGCGATGCGCTGGGCGCGGGCGTTCTGGGCCTTCCCCTCGCCGGGCGGCACGGAGGAGGCGCAGTCCGCCAGCCCAGAGTTGACCGCCTCGACCAGGGCGGTCGCCTCGACGGCCGACTCGCCCAGGTCCGGGGAGAGAATGAGCAGGTGGCGGGCGGGCCCGTCTGCGCGGTCGCGCATGGCGGCCACCTTCACGCCGGTCTCGATGGCCGAGGCGCGGCCGCGTTCCACGGAGTGGCGCACGACGACGGCGCCGGCCGCCCGGGCGGCGCGGCCCGTGTCGTCGGCGGAGCCGTCGTCCACCACGATGAGCAGATCGACTCCTGGGATCGCGCGGCACGCCCGCACCGTCGCGGCCACGTCATGGCCGACGTTGTGCGCCGGTATGACGGCCGCGATCCTCTGGGGGGCCTTCCTGCCCGCAGCGCCTCGCGCATGGTTCACGGACAATATTGTAGGAGCGTTGGGCGCTGAAGGCCCGCTGTACTCCCGACGTGTGGCTGATTAAGCTGAGCTTCAGCGGATCGTCACCTGGCGGGAAACGAGTCCTTGGCGGACTCGGCGCTCGTCGGCGGTGAGGGCGTCGGTGAGCTCCAGCGCGCGGGCGAGCGCCTCGGCCATGGCGGCGACGCCTGGGGCCGCGTCCGCCGCCCCCACGCCCTCGCCGAGTTCGAAGACGGGGATCGGGATGCCGCAGGCGCGGAAGGCGCCGACGAAACGCGAGCCCTCGCCCACGTTCGCGCCGCCGTCGACTGCGAGGCGCGCCAGGGCCGTGAAGAGCGCGGACTCGTCGACTGCGGTCACGTAGCGCACGAAGTTGCGGTTCATCTCGCACCAGTAGGCGCCGGGAACGCCGGGGACGGCCTCGGTGGGGATGATCTCCTCGCGGTGGCGCTCCAGGGCGCGCCTGGTCTCGTCGTCGACCTCCTCGGAGGGGTCGAACCAGTAGGAGAAGTCGTCCTCCAGCGAGATGGAGGTGAAGCCCTGGGGGTCCAGGATGTCCTGGAGGCGCTCGGAGGGCTCGCGCACGTCCACGGGGACGACGCCCTCAGCGCCCCTGTCCTTCGCCGCGATGGCGGCCAGGACGGCGGCGCCCGCGTCGTGGGAGAGGTCCGCGGAGTTGAAGCGGGTCTGCAGGGCGACCAGGATGCGCCCGTCGGGGCGGATCATCGCGGGGTGCCCGTCGGGCAGCAGGGTCACGAAGTCGAACTCGACGCCGCCGTGGGCCGCGTCGGTGCGCGCGGTGAGCGTGGCGCAGGGGATGATCTCGCGCATGGCGACCAGCTCGACCTCCTTGGCCAGCCCCTCGTAGGGACGCGCCACGAAGGGGATCGGCGGCCGGTAGGCGGCGAGTTTGGCGGGATCGGTGACCTTCTTGCGGCGGCTTGCTTTACCCATGGGGGCAATCGTAGCGGTTCCGCCCGCCTGGCGAGGCGGGGGCACCGTGCGGTCGAGCCGGGGGCGCCGGGCGGCCGTGCGTCCTGCGCTCTGCCTGCCCCCCTTGAGCCCTACCCTACGAGGGGGGCCGCGCAGCCGGGCCTGGACCGGGGTGGCCGCGTCCCGGCGCCCGTCCACCCGGTCGCCCCGGGCCCTGCGGCATCACCCGCCCGCGCCCAGTGCGCGCAAGCGGATACTCCTGCACACAAATCTGCTTCGAGCGAAGATTTTTCGATAAAAAATATCTCAATCATTTCTCTTGCATTAAGATAGGGTTCATGATCCTGCTGAGATTCACTTTCAGGAACCACCGGTCCTTCCGCGACGAGGCGGTCTTCGACCTCACGCGCCCCTCCCTGAAAACGCTGAAGCTTCCCGAGGGGACGCGCTGGGCCGATCACGTCCACCACGTCGATGGCGTGTACGGGGCGAACGCGTCGGGCAAGTCGAACCTGCTCGACGCCCTCCACTACGCGCTCATCGCCATCAAGAGTTCCGCCAGCACGTGGCTGGGGGCCCCCGGGTTCCCAAGGGCCCCCTTCGCGCTCGACCCCGCGCGCCTCGACGACCCGGGCGAGTACGAGCTGGAGTTCGTCTCACAGGACCGCCGCTACATCTACCGATTCTCCACCGACGCCGAGGGGATCCGGGACGAGAGCCTCAAAGTTGTGGGGAAGCAGCGGTGGACGGCCCTCCTCGAGCGCACCCGGGACGGGAAGGTCGCACGGGTGCGCGGACTGGCGCGCGTCGCGCGGCGCGAGCTCGCGCTCTCGCGCGCCGCTGAAATGGACCACGAGGCCCTCGCGCCGATCAGGCGGGACCTCGTGGAGGGCTTCGACGTGTACCGCGTCGGGGACCACGAGGTGAGGGCGCGCCTGGCGCGGATCGTCGACCTGCTCGTCGAGGGCGGACTCGAATTCGACGAGCTCGTCGCCCTCGCCCGGATCGCCGATACGGGCATCACCCGCATCCGCGTCGAGGAGCACGAGGCGCCTGAAGAACTCCGCGAATTCTTCCGCAGGCTCATGCAGCGGGACAAACAGACCATCCAGGATATGGCGGACACCAATGGCGACTCGGGCCAGCAGACCGAAGCGGAGGACGCGCGCCTGGCCCGCGAGTTCATCGCCCGCAGCCTGGCCTTCACCCACGGCCGGGAGGGGGCGGACCTGCGCGAGCGCGACGAGTCCACGGGGACGATGGCGTGGCTGGCCCTGGGCACCGCGGTCCTCGACGCCCTGAGGAACGGCAGGGTGCTCGTCGTCGATGAGCTCGGCGCAGCCCTGCACCCCGATCTCTCCCGGATCATCGTCGACTGGTTCGAGGATCCCGATGTCAACGCCACCGGCGCGCAGCTGGTCTTCACCAGCCACGACATGTCCCTGATGGGCGCGGGCAGCGGCGAGCTGGCGAAACGCGAACAGGTGTGGCTGGTGGAGAAGGACGCGGAGGGTGTCTCGGAGCTGGTCAACCTGGGCGAGTTCGCCCTGCAATCGAGGAGCAACGTGCCCAAGCAGTACCTGGAGGGGCGTTTCGGAGCGGTGCCCTACACGGTCCCCTCCCTCATCCACAGCCTGCTCGACCGGAAGGGGGAATGAGGGGCAGTGGGAAGTCGGAGGAGCAGACCCCGGAAGCAGCGGAAACGCCAGCGCCTCCCAAGGTACCTGGTGGTGACCGAGGGCGTCACCGAGTAGGAGTATCTTGAGCGCCTGCGCCAGCGCATCCGCAATCCCTCCTCCGCGATGCCCTGGTTGATCGGCCTGCTGGAGAACGGGCCGCAGGAGTAGCGCCCTGTCGTGCACGCCAGGTCATGCTCGCCGGGGCCGCCCGCTCCGGCGAGCCCGGACGCGCGTCTACCCGGTCACGCGCGGAGCACCGGGCGCGCGCCGTGGGCGTAGCGTTGGGGCATGAGTGTTGTGCTGAAGCGAGTGTACGAGGAGCCCTCCCCCGACGACGGCTACCGGGTGCTGGTGGACCGCCTGTGGCCCAGGGGCGTGCGCAAGGACGAGTTGGACTACGACGAGTGGGCGAAGGACGTTGCGCCGTCGGCGGACCTGCGCAGAGCGTGGCACCACGGGGAGATCACCGACAGCGCCTTCCGCCAGGAGTACGCCGCGCAGCTCGACGGGAACCCCGGCGTGGCGGCGCTGGCCGAACGGGCCCGCCAGGGCCGGGTCACCCTGTTGTTCGCGGCGAAGGACACCGCGCGCTCGCACGCGCACGTCCTCAAGGCGGCGATCGAGGCGTCCGGGGCCACAACCGTTCGGTGACCAACGGCTCCACCCGCTCTGCGGACGGCTGACCGCCCGCTGCCCGCCCCGGAACCCGCCTCAGTCGTGCGAGATGGCCCTCACAGCTCCCAGGCCGGAGCGGTAGGACTCCAGGAAGCGCTCGTACCCGGCGACGCCCTCGGCGGTGGGCTCGCAGGTCGCGGCCCGCTCCTCGGTGAACACGCAGGAGGCCAGGTAGTCGGGCAGGGACAGGCCGTGGGAGTCGACTGCGTAGCGCGCCAGGACGGCGATGCCCCACGCTCCGCCCTCGCCCGCGGTCTCCCCCACCGTCGTGGGGATCCCCAGCGAATCGGCGAGGATCTGCTGGGCGACGCCCGGGGTCTTGAAGAGCCCGCCGTGGGCGAAGAGCTTTTCGAGGACCACGCCCTCGCCGCGCAGGACGTCCACTCCGACGCGCATCGGCGCGAAGACCGTCATGAGTTGGACGCGGAAGGCGTTCGCCAGGGTGAGGGCCGCGTCCGGGGTGTGGGTGAACAGGGGGCGCGCGGACTCCAGGCCGAGCAGGGGCTCGCCGGAAAGGGTGTTGTAGGCCAGCAGGCCCCCTCCGTCCGCGTCGCCGGTCATCGCATTGCGGTAGAGCAGGTCGTAGGCCCTGGGGACGGGGACCTCTGTGCCCGCCAGGCGCGCGAACTCGACGAACAGGGAGACCCACGCGTCGATCTCGGAGGAGCCGTTGTTGGAGTGGACCATCGCGACCGGCGAGCCGTCGGGGGTGGTCACCATGTCGATCTCCAGGTGGAGGTTGTCCAGCGCCTTCTCCAGGACGACCATGAGGAACACGGAGGTGCCGCAGGAGATGTTGCCGCTCTTGGGGGCGACGGCGTTGGTGGCGACCATCCCCGTCCCGGCGTCGCCCTCGGGCGGGCACATGGGGATTCCGGGCAGCAGGGCCCCGGTCGGGTCGATCAGGAGGGCCCCCTCCTCGGTCAGGGCCCCCGCCTCGTCGCCGGCGGACAGGACTGTGGGCAGGAGCTTGGCGAGGTCCCAGGGCACCAGGCGGTCGACCAGGTTCGCGTAGGCGGACAGGCACCGCGCGTCGTAGGAACCGGTGGCGGGGTCGATGGGGAACATGCCGGAGGCGTCGCCGACGCCCAGGACGTGGCGGCCGGTGAGCTGCTCGTGGACCCATCCGGCCAGGGTGTTGATGGAGGCGACGCGCATGACGTGGGTCTCGCCCGAGCAGATCGTCTGGTGGAGGTGGGCGACGGACCAGCGAAGGGGGATGTTGACGCCGAAGAGCTCGGACAGTTCGGCCGCGGCCTCGGCGGTGTTGGTGTTGCGCCAGGTGCGGAACTGGGCGAGCTGGCGCCCTTCCGCGTTGAAGGCCAGGTAGCCGTGCATCATCCCGGAGACGCCGATGGAGCCGTAGGTGGTCGGCGTGAGCCCGTATTTGCCGCGCACGTCGTCGACCAGCGACGCGTAGGCGCTGCGCAGCCCCGCGCGGACCTCGTCGAGGGAGTAGGACCACAGGCCGTCGTCGAGGTGGCTCTCCCAGCCGTGCGAGCCCGAGGCGAGGACCTGGTGGTCGGGTCCGATCAGAACGGCTTTGATGCGGGTGGAGCCGAATTCGATTCCGAGTGCGGTGTCGCCGTCCTCGATGAGTGCTCTCGCGTCGGTGGTCACTGTGTCCTCCGTGGTCGTCGTTGACGAGGCCGGGGCGGGTCCCCGGGAAAGTCTGCTGTTAACGGTAACACCAAGAGCGCGGCGCCGGTAGATTCTCGGAAAGCAACTCAGGGGAGCCCTGCGGGCGCCGGTCGTGCCAGCGGCCCGCACCAGGGCAGTCGGCCCGCAACTAGGACAGCCGGGCCGCGCCTTCGCGGTCATGGGCGAACGGCTCAGCGCGCCCCGTCCGCCCCGCAGCGCTCCAGGACCACGCGCATGACGGCGGCGGCCCCGTCGTTCTCGACGGCGGCGGTGACGTGGTCGGCGCAGGCGCGCACCTCCTCGGTGGCGCCGCCCATCGCGGCGCCGAAGAACGCCCACTCGATCATCGCGATGTCGTTGGTGCCGTCCCCCACCGCGACGGTGCCGTCGCGGGGGACCCCCAGCCGCGAGCGCAGCCACTCCAGGGCGCTGGCCTTCGTGGCGCCCAGGGGGCCGATGTCCGCCCACGAGGTCCATCCGACGAAGACCTCGTAGCGGTCGGCGGCGCTCAGGGAGTGGACGGCGCGGTCGAACTCGTCCTGGCCCATGCCGGGCGCCCGCACGACGAGCTTGGGAGTCGGGGTGGAGCGCATGCGCTCCAGCGGGATGATCTCGGCCCCGCGGTCCAACTCCCCCGGGGGGAAGGGCGCGGACAGCAGGCGCTTGGCCCCGGGGACCGCGGAGTAGAAGAGGACTCCAGGCATCTCCTCCGTGGCGGAGTCGATCAGGGGCGCGGGGTCCATGAACTCCTGCCGCACCACCTCCACCCCTCCCCCACTCACCCGCAGGACGGTGGCGCCGTTGTTGCACACGACCCACCCGTCGGTGAAGCCGAGCTCGTCGAGCACTTCGAACATCTCGTCCTCGGGGGCGCGGCCCGACGCGATGACGACCTGGGCGCCCGCCGCGGCGAGCTCCCGGATCCCGGCGCGCACGTGGTGGGAGGCCCCCCTGGGGGTGAGGACGGTCCCGTCGATGTCGAGGGCCACCATCACCTTGTCCGCCTCGTGGGGGAAGGCGGGGGGCAGGGCGCGGCGGGCCTCGTCGACGACCTCGGCGAAAGGCCGGGTCGGCTCGTCGGAGCCGGGCACCGTCAGGAAGGACGCCTCGGCCATGTCAGCGCACCGGCTCGAGCGCTTCGACGCCGCCCAGGTAGGGGCGCATCGCCTCGGGCACGCGGATGGAGCCGTCGGGGCGCTGGTGGTTCTCCAGGAGGGCGACCAGCCAGCGCGTGGTGGCCAGAGTGCCGTTGAGGGTGGCGACGGGAGCCGTGCCGTCCTCGCGGCGCTCGCGAATACCGAGTCGGCGGGCCTGGAAGGTCGTGCAGTTCGAGGTCGATGTGACCTCCATGTAGCGCTCCTGGGTGGGCAGCCACGCCTCGCAGTCGAACTTGCGGGCGGCGGAGGTGCCCAGGTCGCCGGCGGCCGTGTCGATGACGCGGTAGGGCAGCTCGACCTTGGCGAGCATCTCCTCTTCCCAGGCGAGGAAGCGCTGGTGCTCCTCCGCGGCGTCCTCGGGGCGGCAGTAGCTGAACATCTCGGCCTTGTTGAACTGGTGGACGCGGATGATGCCGCGCGTGTCCTTGCCCGCGGAGCCGGCCTCGCGGCGGTAGCAGGTGGACCAGCCCATGTAGCGCTTGGGGCCGCCCGACAGGTCGAGGATCTCGTCGGCGTGGTAGCCGGCGAGGGCCACCTCGGACGT
>ERZ773050.346-NODE-346-length-27191-cov-3.964881_pt1 | contig 27191 bp, 20 predicted proteins | sample MGYA00580632_ERZ773050 | MGnify/ENA primary metagenome ERZ773050 (study PRJEB29015, sample SAMEA2738123) | human oral metagenome | biome: human oral; feature: human-associated habitat; material: saliva | place: China | collected 2166 ... | reverse complement strand
AACAGTAATATTTTACATAACTACAAAGAATGGTTAGAGCATCATCAAATGCCAGCTGGAAAAAAGAAAACATTAGTTGCTGCCATTGAACTTTTTTCTCAACAAGGCTATAATGGAACCTCTACTGCTCAGATCGCTGAAAAAGCTGGGGTTAGTCAGGCTACCATCTTTAAATATTTTAAAACTAAAAGTGAATTATTATCAGAAATTATGCAGCCTATGATTCCTGAGTTGAAGAAAGATTTTTTCCCGCGGCTTAAGAACTACCATCGTTTGGAAGAGACTGTTCATTTCATTGTTCAAGATCGTTTTCACTTTTTAGCTCAAAATGCAGAACTCATTAAAATTCTTGTGCAAGAATGTTTGGTCAATACAGAATTACGAGAAGCGCTATTAGTTAACATTCAAATGTCGATCTTGACTGACTTTACTGACTATTGGCAATTATTAAAAAGCAAAAACCCTCAAATCAATTCTAATCTCAGCGGTATGGATGTTATCAGAACGAATGCTGGTTTGCTTTTTGCTTATTTCGCACAGCGTTTTATTTTAAATATACCAACACTATCGCAAGCTGATGATTTAATCCTTATTGAAAAACAAATCCTGTCTCTTTTGACATTGAAATAAAATGCTACAAGACTATGACTCAAAAATCAGAGAGGCATAGGCTTTATTGAAGTAGGGCAAGCTCAAAGCGTCCACTGTAGGAAATAGAGACAATCTAATCAGTGTCATGTCTACAATGGCATAGTATAAAAGTTCAAAGTGTCAAAAAACTTTTCGAGGTAGCTATATAAACAATAAAAATCTCCAACTCCACTCTCTCACATTTCCCATAAAATGCGGGAATTTTCTGATAAATCATGTTATAATAGAACAGACTACACGAAAGGGACAAAAATTCATGACTTTAGTTTATCAATCAACGCGTGATGCAAACAATACGGTGACAGCCAGTCAGGCTATTTTGCAGGGGTTAGCAACGGATGGTGGTCTCTTTACGCCGATTTCTTATCCGCAGGTGGAACTGGATTTTACTAAACTCAAAGACGCTTCCTATCAGGAAGTTGCAAAATTGATTTTATCTGCTTTTTTAGATGACTTTACAGATCAAGAGCTGGATGACTGCATTAACAATGCCTATGACAGCAAATTTGACACACCAGAGATTGCTCCCTTGGTGAAACTGAACGGGCAATACAATTTGGAACTTTTCCATGGTTCTACGATTGCTTTCAAGGATATGGCCTTGTCTATCCTCCCACATTTGATGACGACGGCAGCGAAAAAGCATGGTTTGAAAAATAAAATTGTCATTTTGACGGCGACTTCTGGTGATACCGGAAAAGCAGCTATGGCAGGCTTTGCCGATGTGCCAGGAACGGAAATCATCGTCTTTTACCCTAAAGACGGTGTCAGCAAGGTTCAGGAGCTGCAAATGACCACTCAGACGGGGGACAATACTCATGTGGTGGCTATTGAGGGCAATTTTGATGACGCCCAGACCAATGTCAAAAGTATGTTTAATGATGCGGCTCTTCGGGAGCGTTTAGCTACACATCAGTTGCAATTTTCTTCTGCTAACTCAATGAATATCGGGCGTTTGGTGCCACAGATTGTTTACTATGTTTATGCCTATGCACAATTGGTTAAAACCAGTCAGATTCAGGCAGGCGAAGCAGTTAATTTTGCTGTTCCAACTGGAAACTTCGGCAATATCTTAGCAGCCTATTATGCTAAACAAATCGGTCTTCCGGTGGGCAAGTTGATTTGTGCTTCTAATGAAAATAATGTCCTAACAGATTTCTTTAAGACACATGTTTATGACAAAATGCGCAGCTTTAAGGTAACTTCTAGTCCGTCTATGGATATTTTAGTTTCTTCAAACTTAGAGCGTTTGATTTTCCACCTGTTAGGAAATAGTGCAGAAAAGACAGCGGATTTGATGAAGTCTCTCAATCAGCATGGTCAGTATGAGTTGACTGATTTTGACCCAGCTATTTTAGAACTCTTTGCGGCAGAATATGCCACCGAAGTTGAGACAGCAGCTGAAATCAAACGAGTTTATGAAGCGTCTGATTACATTGAAGATCCGCACACAGCGGTCGCTTCAGCTGTTTATCAAAAATACCGGACAGCTACAGGTGATGAGACCAAAACAGTCATCGCTTCAACCGCCAGTCCTTACAAATTCCCAGTTGTGGCAGTCGAAGCTGTAATGGGACAAAGTGGTCTTAGTGACTTTGAAGCCTTAACAAAACTCCACGAGATTTCAGGAGTTGCAGTGCCTTCTGCAGTTGCTAACCTAGAAACCGCACAAGTTCGCCATAAAACGACTGTTGCTACTGACCAGATGCAGGCAGCAGTAGAAAGCTATTTAGGACTTTAATAATCTAATAAATTTTTGTAACAAACACTCAGCTGGTAGCCAACTGAGTGTTTTCAGATTGCAACAGGGTGTAAACAAAATATTGCCAGCAAAGTGCAGAAAAGTGTATAATCAAAAGCAGGAGTTTCATGATGTATGACCACTTATAAAAAGATTTTAAACATCGCTTTACCAGCTATGGCAGAAAATTTTCTGCAAATGTTAATGGGAATGGTGGACTCGTATTTGGTAGCGAGTCTAGGTCTCGTGGCTATTTCAGGAGTTTCGGTTGCTGGTAATATTATTACGATTTACCAAGCTATTTTTATTGCGCTGGGAGCAGCAGTATCCAGTCTCATTTCCAAGAGTTTAGGAGAAGGAGATCGAGACAATCTGGCTTATCACACTAGCGAAGCCATTAAATTAACTCTGATTTTGAGCGTCTTTCTAGGACTTTTCTCGCTTGTTTTTGGACGCCAGATATTAGCTTGGCTGGGAACGGAGCCTGTCGTCGCCAATGCAGGTGGTCTTTATCTGGCTTTAATCGGGGGAACGATTCTCCTTTTGGGTCTGATGACTACGCTAGGCTCCTTGATTCGGGCAACTAGCAACCCTCGCATGCCCATGTATATCAGTTTTTTTAGCAATCTGCTCAATGTCCTTTTTTCCAGTCTTGCGATTTTTATTTTCCACATGGGAATCGTTGGAGTGGCACTGGGTACCATTTTAGCTCGTCTGGTGGGCGTTTTGATTTTATGGAAAGAATTGTCTCTGCCTCTGGCATCTTGGAGTTGGAAGCTGGACTGGGAACTGTTGCGTTTATCTCTGCCAGCTGCTGGAGAGCGGCTGATGATGCGGGCTGGAGATGTGGTGATTATTGCTATTATCGTTAAGTTTGGGACAGATGCCGTCGCGGGAAATGCTATCGGAGAGGTTCTGACACAGTTCAACTATATGCCGGGCTTTGGAGTCGCTACCGCAACGGTTATGTTGGTGGCTCACGCGGTGGGACAGGTAGATTTTCAGACAGTTAGGAAGCTGACGAAGCAGACCTACTGGCTATCTCTTGGACTCATGCTAGCGGTGGCTCTGCTTATTTTTGCACTTGGACAGCCACTAACACATCTTTATACAAAGGATAGCGGCGCTGTAACAGCTAGCTTGTCGGTCATTCTTTTTTCACTTTTGGGTGTGCCTATGACAGCAGGAACAGTCATTTACACAGCTGTTTGGCAAGGATTGGGAAATGCCAAGTTACCTTTTTATGCCACGACTGTTGGTATGTGGCTGATTCGCATTGTAGCGGGCTATTTTCTGGGAGTAACTCTGGGATTGGGCTTGTCCGGAGTTTGGAGCGCCACTCTTTTGGACAATGGCTTTCGCTGGTTCTTTTTACAAATCATCTATCAACGGAAAATGAGGGAAATAACATGACAAAAGCTTTTATTTGGGATTTGGACGGAACCTTGCTAGATTCTTATGATGCGATTTTGGCAGGGCTTGAGGAAACCTATATGTACTATGGCTTAGATTTTGACAGACCAGCTATCCATGCTTATATCTTGCAGCATTCTGTTCAGAAACTACTGGAAAAAGTTGCAGCAGAAAAAGGTTTAGATGCTGAAGAGATGAACCGTTTTCGAGGTCAAAGTTTGCAAGAGAAAAATGCTCACATTCAGCTCATGGATGGTGCTAAGGCTATTCTTGTTTGGGCGCAGGAAGCAGATATTCAGCAGTTTGTCTATACTCATAAAGGGAAAAATGCTTATCAAATTTTGGCGGATTTAGAGATTTTGGATTATTTCACAGAAATTGTAACTACTGCTAATGGATTTGCAAGAAAGCCCGACCCAGAAGGTGTGAACTATCTCGTAGAGAAATACCAGCTGGATAAGACAAGCACTTACTATATCGGTGACCGGACGTTGGATGTAGATGTTGCCTTTAACGGCGGTATTCAATCAATCAATTTCTGCGATGACCGACCAAACATTAATCACGAAATCAACCATTTACTAGAGATTAAACAGATAATCTGTTAAAGGGGAGCAAAATATTTGCTTTTCTTTTTTTTGATAGTCTATAATTGATTTATCAATAATTGACTAGTCAATTAAAGTCAGGAAGGAGAATATATGGTTGCCATTCATCACCTGCTATATCAATTGCATTTAACCGATCAAGCTATCACGCAACTCTTTGAGAAAAAATTAGAAATCAGCTTAACGCGGTACGAGATACTGACCTTTTTATTGGACAATGCTCCATGCAGTCAAGTTGCTGTGCAAGAGGTCTTAAAAATCGATCCTGCGGCTTTAACTCGGCATTTCAAACTTTTAGAAGAGCGCGGTTATGTTCAACGGAGCCGCAATCCCAAAAATCAACGAGAAGTCTTAGTGGATGTAACAGATCATGCAAAAGGGCAGCTTTTGCATGATCCACCGAGTTATCATGTAAATGTTAAAAAGCAAATGGAAAAAGTTCTCTCGAATGATGAGAAAAGGACGCTGAGCACTTTATTAGAAAAACTTGTATCTGGCTTAGATCAGATTACCGTGGAAAAACATTAGAAAGAAAAAATTATGTCACTCATTACTACTATATTAGCTACACTTGTCGCACTGGAACACCTCTATATCTTTTATCTAGAAAGTATCGCTACCCAGTCAGACAGCACCAGCCGAGTCTTTAATATGACAAAGGAAGAATTATCTCGCCCGTCCGTTACTTCCTTGTTTAAAAATCAAGGGGTTTACAATGCCTTTTTAGCTCTTTTCCTACTATATGGCTTGTATATTTCACATAATTTAGAAATTGTGACCGTTTTTGTTTTGTTTGTTATCGGGGTTGCAGCGTATGGTGCAGCCACAGCTAACAAGAAAATCATCTTGACTCAAGGCGGACCTGCGATTTTAGCTATTCTAAGCATTTTATTGTTTAAATAGCACCAAATATTAACCATTATAAAAATATAAATTAACCATCGTTAATAGTTTGTGCTATAATATATAGTAGAAATAATTCTACAATAGAAAGAATGATAGAAATGTCAGACAAAAAGGTTTCCTTAAGTGAAGTTAACCAAAGTATTGTAACGCCTAAAAACGCTGGTTTCTTTCGTACTTTATTAGCTTTTTCAGGGCCGGGAATGCTGGTTGCCGTTGGTTATATGGATCCGGGAAATTGGATTACAAGTGTTGTAGGTGGTGCTACCTATCGTTATTTGCTCTTATCAGCTGTTTTGGTTTCTTCTGTAATGGCTATGCAGTTACAACAAATGGCGGGAAAATTAGGAATTGTCACAAGGATGGATTTGGCACAAGCCATTGCGGCTCATACGTCAAAGCCAGTTCGCTATCTCCTTTGGGTTATTACAGAGTTGGCTTTAATGGCAACGGACTTGGCAGAAGTCATCGGTGCAGGGATTGCGCTTCATTTACTATTTGGTTGGTCTTTGTTATTTTCGATTCTGATTACAGTCTTTGATGTTTTCTTGTTGCTTTTTTTGATGAAATTAGGCTTTCGTAAGATTGAAGCAATCGTTGGAACGCTGATTTTAACTATTTTATTGATTTTCTTATATCTGGTGATCCTTGCAAAGCCCGATCTTCATCATATTTTATCAGGATATTTGCCAAATGTGGCAGCTTATCAACATACGGCTAGTAAAAATGGAACGTCCGTTTTGACCTTAGCACTGGGCATTGTGGGGGCAACGGTTATGCCGCACAATTTGTATTTGCACTCTTCTATCGCCCAAACGCGAAAAGTTAACTACAAGGCTAAACAATCTGTACATGAAGCTGTACGGTTTATGACGTGGGACTCGAATATTCAATTGAGTTTGGCTTTTGTGGTTAATTCTTTGCTGTTGATTTTAGGGGCAGCATTATTCTTTGGACATGCGGATAAAATTGGTGCTTTTTCTGCAATGTACAATGCCTTAAAAGACCCTCAAATTGCTGGTGCTATTGCTAGTCCTATCCTCTCAACGCTCTTTGCAGTGGCTTTGTTAGCTAGTGGTCAAAACTCAACAATCACAGGAACCTTAACGGGACAAATCGTGATGGAAGGCTTTTTAAACATGAAGCTGCCGCCGTGGTTTCTTCGCTTGGTAACTCGCTTACTAGCTCTTTTACCGGTTGTGATTGTTGCTATTTTATACGGAGACAAAGAACAGGTGCTAGACAATCTTTTGGTCTATTCCCAAGTCTTTCTTTCAGTCGCCTTGCCATTTTCAATCTTTCCACTCGTGTATTTCACCTCTAATAAAAAGCTCATGGGCGAATTTGTCAACAGTAAATGGAATACCTACTTAGCTTATGCCGTTTCTATTTTATTAACTATTTTGAATGTAAAACTTGTGGTTGATCTTTTTTAAAAATTTGTCTATCAGTTCAATTTTCTCTAGAATAAATGGCTTAAAAGCGCTATAATGAAAGAGGAAAGATTTGCATATATGGAGGTGTTAAAATGGACGAATTGAAAAAAGTTTTGCTGGCAGGTATTGGATTGACATCTATGACCTATGATAAAGCCACCGAATTTGTCAAAGAATTGATTGCCAAAGGTCGCTTGACGGTGGATGAAGGCAAGCAGCTTCAGTCAGAGCTAAAGCGCAAAGTAAATGAAAAAACGGCTGAAAGTCCAGAGGAGCAATCCGATGATGTATATGCCACCAAGCAAGATATTGAACGGTTGGAAGACAAACTAGATCAGTTGCTCAATGGGCTTTCAAAAACAGAAGAATAATCTTCCTGATAACGCAGTCACAACTTTATAAAGACTGCGTTTTTTGCTAAACTAAAAGTAGGATTTGAAAGAAAAAATAATGATAACAAGCAGAATGAGGATAACCTTATGGCAAATAAACGCTTACGAGAGATTCTAACAGCCTTTAGTGCAGTCGGCTGGTCCAATCTGAAAGATCGAAAAAAACCGTTGGACGAGAAAAAAGCTCCCAAGCAATTGCGAGAAGCTTTTGAACAACTAGGACCCAGTTTTGTAAAAATCGGTCAAATTTTATCTACCCGTAGTGACTTATTGCCAGAAATCTATATCAAGGAATTGAGCAAGCTGCAAGATGATGTCAATCCTTTGGACAAAGAGACGGTCATGGCTGCGATTGAAGACGAATTAAAGCGTCCGATTGAGCAACTCTTTTCAGATGTTTCACAAGAGCATTTGGCAAGCGCTTCCGTAGCACAAACTCATCGTGCTGTTTTGTTAAATGGTGATGAAGTCGTACTGAAAATTCAGCGTCCGCACATTCAAGAGCAAATTACGGAAGACCTTGCTCTTCTGGTTCGTTTAGCCCGTCATTTTCCCAAACATTTGCTGCCCATGGTGGATTTACCAAAGATTTTGCAACAGTTTCAGACAACATTGCTGAACGAAATTGACTTTCGCAACGAAGCTAAGTATATGGACGAGTTCGCCCAATATAATCAAGATATTCCTTGTGTTGGAGTGCCAAAAGTCTATCCAGAGTTTACCACTCCGCACTTGATTGTCGAGGAATATATTCCAGGTGTCCGTATCAATCAATATGCTGTTTTACAAGAAGCGGGTTACGATTTGGCAGATATTGGTCAGAAACTTATGTTGAGCTTTATCAAACAAGTCTTTAAAGATGGCTTTTTTCACGGTGATCCACATCCAGGTAATCTTTTAATCTATGAAGGAAAGATTTATTTTATTGATTTTGGGATTATGGGGGAATTGGAAACAGGTTTTCGTATGTCTCTAAACGACATGTTGTCTAGCTTTACGACACAGGATATTGACTCGATGACACAGGCCATTCTGACCATTACGACTGCTAGTGAACCAATCAATAAATTGCAATTAGAGCAAGATGTTGAACGTATGCTAACCAAATACGGCAATTTAGAGTTGGGCTCCTTGTCTATTACAGATATGTTTGAGGACGTAGTAGCGATTTGTAGGCGTCATCATTTGCAAGTACCGTCCCAGATGACGATCTTAGAAAAAGCAGCCTTGCAAATTGAGGGACTTTTTCGCGAGTTAGCTCCTAACATCAATCTGATGACTTTAGCCAAGCAATATTTCCTCGAAAATATGAAATCAGACATCTTGCACCAGACTTTGAGTTACGATTCTTTCTTAATCGAACTACTCTATTTGCTGCGGCATGGGAAAAGCATTCCAAGACGGCTTCATCAGCTAGTGGAGCAGATTGTGAATGGTCGCTTGGTCGTCAATCATGACTTAATTGACTACAATCAACGTTTTCGTCGTATCGAATCCGTAGCCAATCGTCTTGTACTAAGCCTTATCTTCCTAGCTTTATTACTGACAGGAGGGATGTTAACCTTCAATCCGGAGCTGTTGCTTTTGGCGAGAAGTCTTTTTGCTTTAGCAGGATTGGTGTTGATATGGATTTTTTATCTGATTATCCAGTCCACAAAAAAATAACATAAAGAGAAAACGAGATAACTTGAATTATTGAAAATTACAATCTATCTCGTTTTCATCATTATTAAAAGCCTATACAACGATTGTATGTTGTAAGCTTATTATCTAAGATTAGGAATCTTATGAACCGCACTCCAAAAGTTAGACATAAAAAATCTAACTTTTGGAGGCAGTACAATCTTATCCTAGTCTTTTTCTTTATCTTCCAAACTGTTTGTAACGATCAGTTTGTTATTAGAGGAAGTTTGCTTGAAACAAACATAGTCTGTGAGAGGGAAATGAATCAACTTTAAAAAGGTTTCTGCAAATTGTTCAGGAGGGGTAGGTTCAGGTTGGGTAATCCAAATTTCGATAAAGATTAAAATTCCTCTAACAAGAACTTGAGCAGCCTTTTCTTTTGGAATATTTAATTTTTGATAGTCAATCGTAATATGTTGTTCAATCCATTGTCCATAGGTATTTCGTAAAAATTCCCTCCAATATGGATCTGCTGCTGTTGTAAAAAGACAGCTGATTTGTTTTCGGTGGGTGTATAAGATAGGAATCACTACCTCTGCAAAAAAGACAAAAGGATCAGGATAAACTTTCTTATCATAAGTTTGAAAAATCATTCGAAATTCAGCATCAAGTTCTTTATGAATATAGTCTAGAATTTCATGATTTCCATTGAAATGACGTTTATAAATGGCTTGTCTTGAAATTCCAGCTTTTTTGGCAATTTCTGCTAAAGAAAAATGCATTTTATTTGGATGTTCCATAGCAAGCGCAAAAAAAGCCTCTAGAATTTTTTCTCTCGTATTAAGTACCATCTTGCTCCCTCCTTATAAATATTCTAATTTAAAAAATATATGTAGTCTAGCAAAACCATCGAAAAAAGTTTACATTTTGTAAACTACCTGCGAGATATCCTGTTGTATATCAATGGGGTGTTTAAAACTTTACAGTTTGTCAAGAAATAGAACTAAAATATAGAGCATTTTGATTGAAAGGACTATAAGGTAGTTGATATACTGGTATTAGTGGAGTTTTGTACTTTTGTACAAAGTCCTGAAAAACCATAGAAAGGAAATCGTCATGATTAAAAAAGCGATGAATCTTGTTGGGGTCGCATTATTGCTGGCTTCAACAATCTTATCACCAGCTAGTGTTGTTGCTCAGACATTGTCGAATCAATCTTCTACAGTGACAACTCAGTCATCTTCGAAAACAGGAACGACTGAACAGCCAACGTCTCCCACTGAGTCAACGCAAAAGACAGCAGATACTAGTTCTAGTCAGGGGCAGCAGCCTGCTACTGAGAATAAAGCGGAAGCTAATTCAAATGAGCAGGAAAATAAGCCAAACACCTCAAAAGAAGAAAGCTCTGATGCTAGCCAAGTAAAAGAAGATACATCTTCACAAAAAGCTAGTAAGGTAGAGGAAAAGAGTGAGACTCAGCCAGGAGCTCCACCTGCTGCTAAAGATACTAAAGATACCCAAGCAACTCCTAAAACTAAAAGGGCAGCAAAAGAAATAGATGCGATTACGCAATTTAGTATTACTGATACTAATGGAAAACCTTTAGACAAACCGTTGCAACAGTGGGAGCGGTTTAAAATAAATGGAACATTTACCTTACCTAATAATGAAGTTCAAGAGGGTGACTATACAACAATAACCCTTCCAAAGGAACTTGTTCTTGTAAAATCTTCTGATTTTGATATTGTAGATAAAAACGGTAATATTGTGGCTCGTGCAGCTGTTGATGCAGAGAATCGAACGTTAAAGTTGACCTATACAAAATATGTTGAAGACAAATCAGATATCAAGGGTAGCTTTTATTTTTATACTTATGTTAATCATCATATCGTAAAGGAAAAGAAAAAAGTTCCACTCCAAATTACAGTTAATCGGAATATAGTTCCGATAGGAGAAGTAGAGTTTGGAGGTTTAACTCCGCCATCACAAAAAGATTTGACAAAAGTAGGTAATTTTAAACCAGACAATACTATCACTTATGATATCACTGTAAATCAGTCAGGAAAAGAAGTTCCGGATGCAAAAGTAACTGATATTTTAAAAACACCAAATATTTCCTATGTTAAAGATAGTTTTGAAATTTATAAAGGAAAATGGGTCATTAAAGACAACCGATGGGTTTTAGAAAATAAAAAAACTGTTACAAACCAATTTAATGTGGAATTTTTATCTGACTCAGAATTTTCTATTAAATTAGGAAAAATAAATAAGGATGAAGGCTACCATATTAAATATAAAGCTAAGGCAAATTATAAATTACAAAGTGGTGAAGTTGTTGAAAATGTCGCATCGCTCTGGTCTAGTCAAACCAAAATTATAGACTCTATCGCCAAAACGACCTATCTAGAAGCGGGTGGAAGTGCAGAAGGCTATGTTTATTCTATAACCTTGCATAAAAAAGGTGAGACCTCTGGATCATCTTTGGCAGGAGCAGTCTTTAGAGTAACACGTGATCGGAATGGTGCTGTTGTAGGAGACTTCACTACGGATAGTACAGGAAAAGTCACGATTCCTAATTTGTTGAAAGACAAATATACTATTAAAGAAATCAAAGCGCCGGATGGTTATCAGTTAACAGGCAAAGAAATTAAGGTTAAACCAGAAAATTTCAATAGTAGTAAGTCTTACAGTTTAGATATTTCAAATAAACGGCAAAAAGTATCTGCGACTTTACAGGTGAATAAGAAGCTCGTTGGTCGCAAACTGAAAGCGCAAGAGTTTGAGTTTGATTTAGTTGATAATACTGAGGTTAGTCCAACTGTCGGTAAAATCTTGCAAACTGTTAAAAATAACGCCAATGGTGAGGTCAATTTCAAATCATTGGAATATACTAAAGCAGGAACTTATGAATATTTTATCCGAGAGAACAAAGGTTCTGCACCAGGAGTTACCTATGACCAAAAATTTATCACGGTAACAGTAGAAGTCAAGGAGAAATCCGGTAAACTTGAAGTTAGCAAAGTGACTTATATGACAGATGGAGAAGAAATTAAAAAACCAACTTTCAATAATCGCTATACTCCAGTTAAAACATCTGCTAAGTTAGAGGTGAAAAAGGTTTTAACAGGTCGTCCTCTTCAAGAAGGTGAATTTGAATTTGAACTCAAAGATCTACAACGAAATAAAAAGATTTTAGAAACTGTAAAAAATACGGCTGATGGTAAGGTTCAATTCAAAGAGCTTAAATATACTAAAGCAGGAACCTATCATTATACCATTAGTGAAAAGGCTGGTGATGTTCCAGGAGTTGAATATGAACCGAATCTTATCTCGGCAACTGTAACTGTCGAAGATAAGGGAGGAAAACTTGAAGTTACAAAGGTCACTTATTCGAAAGCTGGTGAGGAGACGAAGGATCCAACCTTTATCAACCAATACACTCCAGGAAAAACGTTTGCTAAATTACAAGTAAACAAGGTTCTAACTGGTCGAAATCTTCAAAATGGTGAATTTGAATTTGAATTAACGGGTACAGAGGATCATAACCATCAAGTGAAGACGAACGACGCAAATGGTAAAGTTGAGTTCAATCGGATTGAATATACTAAAGCAGGTGAATACCATTACACTATTAAAGAAAAAAACAACGGTCTAGGTGGCATTACTTATGATACGAAAGAAGTAAAAGCTACTGTCAAAGTTACAGATAATGGCAAAGGTCAACTGCATTCTGAAATTATTTATGAGAATGATGACACTACTTTCAACAACACCTACACCACTCAAGCTACTTCTGCAACCTTCGATGTAACTAAGAAGTTAACGGGTCGCAAACTGAAAGCGCAAGAGTTTGAGTTTGAGTTGAAGGAAGATGGTAAGTCAGATGTTCTTCAAACGGCTAAAAATGATGCCCAAGGAAAAGTTCAGTTTCAAGCTATTAACTACGACAAGGCAGGTGAGTACCACTACACCATTACAGAAAAAAATAATGGTCTGACAGGAGTTACTTATGACTCAAGCAAAGTCAAAGTCACAGTTAAAGTAACGGATGGTGGTAAAGGGAAGCTAAGTGCTTCCGTGACTTATGACGGTGGTAAAACGACCTTTAAGAATACGTTCACACCAAGAGAAATCACAGTGCCACTGCAGGTGACAAAAGCCTTAACGGGTCGAAATTTACAAGATGACGAGTTTGAGTTTGAATTGTACGATGGACAAAACAAGCTACTTCAAACAGTTAAAAATAAAGCGGATGGTACGATTCCTTTCACAGTTCTTAAGTTTACCAAGACTGGTCTTTACAACTACCTTATCAAAGAGAAAGCTGGTAAGGTTCCAGGTGTTGACTACGATAAACAACCAATTAAGGTTACCATTCGTGTTCAACAGGAAGCGGATGGACAGTTGATTTACAATATCGTCTACCTCGGTCTTGACGAGAGCGGTAAGAATAAAATTTCTAAACAAAGCTTTACAAATAAATATACTGCCAAAGGTACCGATGCTACTTTCTCTGTCACGAAGAAATTAACCGGACGTGCTTTGAAGGATGGCGAGTTTAGCTTTGAACTGAAAGAAGACGGCAAGACAGATGTTCTTCAAACTAAGAAGAACGAGAAAGCTGGTAAGGTTCAATTTGATGCAATCAAGTATCAAACTGTTGGTACCCACAAGTACACCATTACAGAGAAAAACACAGGATTGGGTGGTGTGACTTACGACACCAAGACCATCAAGGTAACAGTTGAAGTCACTGATGACGGTAAAGGTCAGCTTGTTTCAAAAGTAACCTATGAAAACAATGACCAAACCTTCAACAATACATACTCTAGTCAAAAGGTTAGTGCACAACTAAGCGTAACCAAAGAACTGACAGGTCGTGCATTAAACGATCAAGAGTTCGAATTTGAATTAGTCGGAACTGATGACAACGTTCGTCAGACTACGAAAAATGCAGCAGACGGTCGTGTTACTTTTGATGCGATTGACTATACAAAAGTTGGCACTTATCATTACACCATCAAAGAGAAAGACAATGGCTTAGGTGGTGTGACCTATGATAAGAAAGAAATCAAAGCGACTGTCAAAGTTACTGATGATGGCAATGGTCAGTTAGTTGCCCAAGTATCTTATGATACAGCTAATCCAACCTTCCGCAATACTTACCTTGCTAAGGAAACAACTGCGACATTAGAAGCGAACAAAGTGCTAACTGGTCGCGACCTAGAAGCGAATGAATTTGCCTTTGACTTGATTGATCCAAACGGTAAAGTGGTGGAAACCGTTAAGAACGCTAAAGATGGTAAGATTTCATTCAAAGAGTTGACATTCAAAACAGCTGGAACTTATACTTATACCATTAAAGAACAAGCTGGTGCTTTAGGTGGTGTGAAATATGACACCAAAGTAATCAAAGCAACAGTCACTGTCACGGATGATGGTAAAGGTCAACTACATACAACAGTTGCTTATGAAAACAACCAAAACACCTTCACGAATACTTATTCAGCAGATAAAGCAACTGCGACTCTTTCTGCTAAGAAGCTATTAGAAGGTCGCAACCTCAAAGAAGGGGAATTTGAATTTGAACTGACTGGTATAGATGATCAAGTTCACCAAACGAAGACAAATGCACAAGATGGTAGCGTCACTTTCGATACCATTGAGTATACTAAGGTGGGTACTTATCACTACACCATCACCGAAAAAGATACGAAACTCGGTGGTGTGAAATATGACACCAAAGTGATCAAAGCGACAGTCACTGTTACAGACGATGGTCAAGGTCGCTTAGTAACAAAGGTTGCTTATGAAAAAGATGATCAGACCTTCAAGAACACTTATTCCGCTGCAAAAACAAACGCACAACTCTCTGTTAAGAAAGCCTTGACAGGTCGTGCTTTGAAAGATGGTGAGTTTGAGTTTGAATTGAAAGGTCAAGATGATAAAGTTACTCAAAGCAAGAAGAATGCTCAAGACGGTAGTGTCACTTTCGACACCATTGAGTACACGAAAGCTGGTACCTATCATTACACCATCACTGAAAAGGATACAAAACTAGGTGGTGTGACTTATGATAAAAAAGTAATCAAAGCAACGGTCACTGTCACAGATAATGGTCAAGGCCAATTGGTAACACATGTTGCCTATGAACAGAATGACCAAACCTTTACAAACCAATACCAAGCTGCTCCAACGGATGCTCAGCTTTCAGCTAACAAGCAATTAAGTGGTCGTGACCTTAAAACTGGTGAATTCAGTTTTGAACTAAAAAATGATAAAGGCGAACTGCTTGAAACGGTGACAAATGATAAGGACGGTAAGATTACCTTTAAGAAGTTGACTTATACAGCAGTTGGTACTTATCAGTACACGATTACCGAAAAAGATACGAAGCTTGGCGGTGTGAAATATGACACTAAGGTAATCAAAGCAACCGTTACTGTGACCGACAATGGCGCAGGGAAACTGGTAGCAACTGTATCTTATGATACAAAAGATCGTGTCTTCAACAATACTTATACGGCAGATTCAGTCCAAGCAACGGTTGAAGTAACTAAGAAATTGGTCGGTCGTACCTTGAAAGCAAATGAATTTGAGTTTGTATTGAAGGATGAAAGAGGTCAAGTGCTTCAAACGAAGAAAAATACCGCAGATGGTTCGGTAAACTTTGATGCTTTTGAATACAAAACAACTGGTACCTACCATTACACGATTGCAGAAAAGGATACAAAACTTCAAGGAATCACTTATGATAAGAAGGTGATTAAGGTGACAGTAACAGTCACAGATGATGGTAATGGTCATTTGGTTGCCAAAGTAAGTTATGACAAGAGCATAAAGACATTTGAAAATCGCTATACTCCACCAAAGAAAGGTTTGCCTAAGACAGGTACGGTCATTCATACAGTAGCTATTTTCATTGGTTTGATTGTTTTGGTCGGTGCAGTTTATCTCATCAAGAAGAAATCTTGATAAAATCAAGACTTCAGAAAAATAATAAGTTTAAATTGGGAATCTAGAGAGCATTCTCCTCCGAAATGGGAGCTCTTTAGATCCCCTTTTTGATACCTAGAGCATAGAATGTGAAAAGAAAAAGGAAGAGCTGTTTCCTAGAGAAAATGGACTTAGAAAAGTTATACAAAAATTTAGAGAATACTTAATCCTTTTCGTGGAAACTATGCTGAAATTTTCACTTGACTCTTTTTTTCTTTATGATATACTTAACTAGTAAAGAATTAACTGGTTAATCAGAAAAGGAGCAACATGAGTCAATTAGCACATGAAATGGATCATTTCTTAAATGAAATCATTTTAAAAGCCGAGAATCAGCATGAGATTTTGATTGGTTCTTGTACAAGTGGAATGCCTTTGACAAATACTCAAGAGCACATCTTGATGTTGCTGTCTGAGGAGTCGTTGACAAACTCAGAGTTGGCGAAGCGCTTAAACGTCAGTCAAGCAGCTGTAACAAAGGCCATCAAATCGCTCATCAAACAAGAAATGCTGGAACCTTTTAAGAATCAGAAAGATGCGCGTGTTATTTTTTATCGGTTGACAGAATTAGCGAAGCCAGTTGCCGCGGAGCATCATCATCATCATCAGCATACATTGGAAATTTACGAAAAAATCGCCAATCAATACACTCCTAATGAGCAAGCTACCATTCAAAAATTCTTGGAAACCTTAGTAGGAGAAATCGGAAAATGAGATATATCACAGTTGAAGATTTGTCCTTCTATTATGATAAGGAGCCTGTATTGGAGCATATTAACTATTATGTGGATAGTGGTGAGTTTGTGACTTTGACAGGTGAAAATGGAGCAGCAAAAACGACCTTGATCAAGGCTAGTCTTGGGATTTTGCAGCCTCGATTTGGTAAGGTGACGATTTCTAAGACGAATACAGCTGGCAAGAAGTTGCGGATTGCTTATCTGCCGCAGCAAATCGCTAGTTTTAATGCGGGTTTTCCAAGCACCGTCTATGAATTTGTTAAATCAGGTCGGTATCCGCGTAAAGGCTGGTTTCGTCGTTTGAATGCGCATGATGAAGAACATATCAAGGTCAGTCTGGACGCCGTTGGCATGTGGGAACATCGAGACAAGCGGATTGGCTCGCTTTCGGGTGGGCAAAAGCAACGGGCAGTGATTGCACGCATGTTTGCTTCGGATCCGGATGTTTTTGTCTTGGATGAGCCGACAACGGGGATGGATGCTGGTAGCAAGGATGAATTTTATGATTTGATGCACCACAGTGCGCATCGGCATGGCAAGGCTGTTCTGATGATTACACATGATCCAGAGGAAGTCCGAAAATATGCGGACCGCAATATTCATTTGGTGCGAAATCAAGATTCGCCATGGCGCTGCTTCAATGTTCACGAAAGTGACAAGGAGGAGGTGAGCCATGTTTAATTTATTAGCTTACGATTTTATGCAGCGGGCTTTTCTAGCAGTGATTGCTATGAGTCTGTTTTCGCCGGTTTTAGGAACTTTCTTGATTTTACGTCGTCAGAGTTTGATGAGTGATACGCTCAGCCACGTGTCGCTTTCGGGGGTTGCTTTTGGCTTGGTTTTGGGCATTTCACCTACGATTTCAACCGTCATTATTGTGATGATTGCGGCAGTTTTCTTAGAATACCTGCGGACAATTTACAAGGATTTTATGGAAATCGGAACAGCAATTTTGATGTCGACAGGACTTGCCATTGCTTTGATTGTGATGAGCAGGGGCAAAAGCTCTAGTTCCATGAGCTTAGACCAATATTTGTTTGGTTCTATTGTCACGATTAGTACGGAGCAGGTGATTTCACTCTTTATCATTGCGGCAATCGTGCTGGCATTAACCTTCCTCTTCATTCGACCAATGTATATTTTGACCTTTGATGAGGATACAGCTTTTGTGGACGGTCTGCCTGTGCGCACCATGTCCATTCTGTTTAACATTGTGACAGGTGTTGCCATTGCCCTCATGATTCCAGCGGCAGGTGCCTTGCTGGTATCAACCATTATGGTTTTGCCGGCAAGTATTGCTTTACGGTTGGGGAAGAACTTTAAAACTGTTATCTTGTTGGCAAATATCATCGGCTTCTTAGGTATGATTGCTGGTTTGTATATTTCGTATTATGCAGAAACGCCAGCCAGTGCAAGTATTACGATTATTTTTGTCGGCGTATTTTTACTAGTAAATTTATTGAAAAAATTTATCAAATAGGAGTGAAAAATGAAGAAAATTGGTCTATTAGTAGCAAGTTTACTGAGCATCTTTTTAGTGGCTTGTTCCAATCAAAAAAGTGCAAATGGGAAATTAAATGTTGTCACAACATTTTACCCAGTTTATGAATTTACCAAGCAAGTGGCAGGCGATACTGCCAATGTCAAACTCTTGATTGGTGCAGGAACAGAACCACATGAATATGAACCTTCTGCTAAGGCGGTTGCAACGATTCAAGATGCAGATGCTTTTGTATATGAAAATGAAAATATGGAAACTTGGGTACCAAAATTGCTCAAAACTTTGAAAAAAGACAAAGTAAATGTGGTGAAAGCAAGTGGGAAAATGTTGCTTCTTCCTGGTACAGAAGAGGAAGAAGACCATGATCATGGGAGCGAAGGACACCATCATGAATACGATCCCCATGTATGGTTGTCACCAAAACGTGCCATTAAAATGGTGGAGAATATTCGCGACAGCTTAAGTAAACGCTACCCAGATAAGAAAGCGACTTTCCAAAAGAATGCAGCAACTTACATTAAGAAATTAGAAACTCTGGATAAGGAATACACAGCGGGATTGGCAAATGCCAAACAAAAGAGTTTTGTGACACAGCACGCAGCCTTTCGTTATTTAGCGTTAGACTACGGTTTGAAGCAAGTGCCTATTTCAGGACTTTCACCAGATAGTGAGCCTTCAGCGGCACGTTTGGCTGAATTGACAAAATATATTAAGAAAAACAATATCAAGTACATTTACTTTGAAGAAAATGCTTCTCAAGCTTTGGCATCTACTTTGGCAAAAGAAACAGGTGTGAAGTTAGATGTCCTTAATCCGCTTGAAAGTTTGACTGAAAAGCAAACAAAAGATGGAGCAGATTACATTTCCATCATGCAATCAAACTTGAAAGCCTTGAAAAAGACAACCGATCAAGCAGGTGCTGAGATTTCTGCTGAAAAAGAGGAAAATACGAAGACTGTACAAAATGGTTACTTTGAAGATAGTGCTGTTAAAGACCGTACTTTGTCTGACTACGCTGGTCAATGGCAATCAGTTTATCCATATTTGCAAGACGGAACTTTAGACCAAGTCTTTGATTACAAGGCAAAATTAACTGGTAAGATGACAGCTGCTGAGTACAAAGCGTATTATGAAAAAGGCTATAAGACAGATGTGTCTCATATCAATATCACAGATAAGACTATGGAATTTGTAGTCAACGGACAAAAGAAGAAATATACTTATAAATATGTTGGTAAGCATACATTGACGTACTCTAAAGGAAACCGAGGCGTGCGTTTCATGTTTGAAGCGACAGACCCAGATGCAGGTAAGTATAAATACGTTCAATTTAGCGACCATAATATTGCACCAACGAAAGCAGCGCATTTCCATATCTTCTACGGCGGTGAAAGCCAAGAAGCCCTCTTTAACGAATTGGAAAATTGGCCAACTTACTACCCAACGAAATTAAGCGGACAAGAAATCGCTCAAGAAATGCTTGCGCATTGATAAAACCACAAATTTCTATACAGAAAGAGAAAAATCGAGTTGAGCAATCTTCTCGATTTTTTGCTTGACAATTGTTGATTACAGATGTAAACTATAAAAGAATAAAAAATTACAATTGTAATCAGAAAAGAGATGAGAGAGAATGGAACAACAAAATATCAGTCAGGCAGAATGGCAGGTCATGCGCGTTTTGTGGGCGTATCCTCATAGCAGAAGTACTGAGGTGGTGGAGCGTTTAGAAGCTGATTTTGATTGGAAACCGGCTACTGTTAAAACCTTACTTAATCGTCTGAAAACCAAAGAATTTATTTCAATGGAAAAGATTGAGGGGAAATTTTACTATGATGCGTTAATTTTAGAAGATGAGCACTTGGAAAATAGTTGGCGGACCTTGCTTGACAATATGTGCAATACCAAGCATGGTGATTTAGTAGTTTCAATACTAGAAAGCAATCAATTCAGTCAAACAGATTTGTCTCGAATCCTAGATGTTGTAAAAGAAAAGCAGGTACAAGCACCGGAGACGATTCAGTGCAATTGTCCACCAGGTCAATGTACTTGTGGCGCGCATTGTCAAGATGAAATGAATCAATCTAAAATGGCGGAGTAAGAAATGGAAAAAGACAAAAAAGAGTATAAATTATTCGGCATGACCTGTGCAGCTTGCGCGATGACCATTGAAATGGTCGTCAACGATTTGCCAACAGTAGAAGAAGCCACGGTGAACTTAGCGACGGAAAAATTGACAGTTTTTCCCAAAGAAGGATTTGCAAGCGAGCAAGTCTTAGACGCTGTGAAAGAAGCAGGCTACCAAGCGACAGAAAAGGGAGAACAAAGGCGGTCTGATTATGCGAAGCAAGTCGCAGAAAAGCAAGAAAACGTGCGCAAAATGGCGTGTCAGATTTGGTTTGCGGCAGGAGCGACCGTGCCACTCCTCTATATTTCAATGGGGAGCATGATTGGCTTGCCGTTACCCTCCTTTTTAGATCACATGACGCATCCCATTGCCTTTGTATTGGCGCAATTTTTCCTTACTTTGCCAGCGATTTGGGTTGGTCGCGGTTTTTATGTACGTGGTTTTCGGAATTTGGCAAAACGGCATCCGAACATGGATAGTTTGATTGCTGTAGGAACGAGTGCAGCTTTTCTGTATAGTTTGTACTCGGTCGTTCAAGTTTTACTGGGGCATCATACTTTTGTACACCAGTTGTATTTTGAATCAGTTGGTGTGATTATCACTCTTGTTTTACTGGGGAAATATCTGGAAGCCAATGCCAAGGGTCGAACTTCGCAAGCGATTCAAAGTTTGATGAGTTTGGTACCCGACCAAGCGACCGTTATTCGCTATGGCGAAGTCGTAACAATTGATACAGAAGACATCAAGGTTGGAGATATTGTGCGGATTAAACCGGGAGAACGTATGCCAGTAGACGGTGTGGTTATCTCTGGACAAACCTATGTGGATGAGTCTATGATGACAGGTGAAAGTGTTCCTGTCGAAAAAAACGTCGGAGATGTGATTACCAGTGCCACTATGAATCAAACGGGTTCTATTGACTATGAAGCAACCAAAGTCGGTTCGGACACAACTTTAGCTCAGATCGTTCATTTGGTAGAGGAAGCGCAAGGCTCGAAAGCGCCTATTGCGGCTATGGCAGATAAGATCTCGCTCTATTTTGTACCAATTGTCTTGAGTTTGGCAGTTTTAGCAGCTCTGTTGTGGTACGTTCTGGCGGGAGAGAGTTTGCAATTCTCACTTTCTATCTTTATTGCGGTGTTGGTCATTGCTTGTCCCTGCGCGCTTGGGCTAGCTACTCCGACGGCTATTATGGTCGGCACGGGGAAGGGCGCTGAAAATGGCGTCTTGATTAAGTCGGGGCAGGCTCTTGAAGCGACTCATTTGGTAGATGTTGTCGTTCTGGATAAGACAGGTACGATTACCGAAGGGAAGCCAAGTTTGACGGATGTGTTGACTTTTGGTGATGTCACACGGGAAGAATTGCTGCATTTGCTTGCAAGTAGTGAGCAACATTCAGAGCATCCGCTGGCAATTGCTATTTTAGAAGTCGCTAAAGTGGAAGCTATACCATTAGCACCGGTAACGGATTTCCAAGCGATTTCAGGTAAAGGGATTGCAGCTCATGTAGAAATGCAAGAAGTGTTGATTGGGAATGAAAGCTTGATGAGACAATACCAAGTCGAGCTCGGAGAACATATCTCTGACTTGATTTCCTTATCTCATCAAGGAAAGACGGCTATGTTTGTCGCTTTGGATAGACAACTGGTGGGGCTGGTAGCAGTCGCTGACCAAATCAAAAAAAATAGCCGTGAAGCTATTGCTGAATTGCAAAAAATGGGCTTAGAAGTGGTGATGCTGACAGGGGACCGTGAGGAAACAGCTCAAGCCATTGCAAGAGAAGCTGGTGTTGATCACGTGATTGCAGGAGTATTTCCAGACGGAAAAGCAGATGTCGTCAAGGATTTGCAAACGCAAGGGAAAAAGGTTGCCATGGTGGGTGACGGGATCAATGATGCACCTGCTCTGGTGCAAGCCGAAGTCGGGATTGCCATTGGCTCTGGAACGGATGTGGCTATTGACTCAGCCGACATTGTTTTGATGCACAGCGACCTTTTAGATGTGGTGACAGCCATTCGCCTCAGTCAAGCCACGATTAAAAATATCAAAGAAAATCTGTTCTGGGCTTTTGCCTACAATACCTTAGGAATACCAATCGCAATGGGTCTCTTATATGTATTTGGCGGTCCGCTGCTCAATCCTATGCTAGCCGGTCTTGCCATGAGCTTTAGCTCAGTTTCTGTCGTTACCAATGCACTACGTTTGCGGCGCTTTAAAATAAAATTATAAAAGGAGTTCATCATGAAACAAATTGTTACTTTAGAAAATATATCTTGTCAAAATTGCGTGAAGCATGTCACCGAGCACTTCCTAAAATTGGAAGGTGTATCGGATGTTCAAATTGATTTAGACACAAAGGCTGCTACTGTAACCACGGATCACATTTACAGCGCAGAAGACTACCAAGCAGCACTTGCTAAAACAATTTATAAAGTTGTCAATGTTGCATAATTAAAAACGGACAGGCAAATATACTGACGCCTGTCCATTTTTAGTTTTCTTCCTTTAATCCCTCTTCAAAACTTTCGGAAAAGGCTTCGGCACTAATTTTTTCGAGTGTAAAAGGATGTGTGAAAGTTAAACGATGAGCATGAAGCATGAGGCGCTCTGACTTTTGAGGATTGTACAATGGATCGCCAACGATAGGAAGCCCATGATGAGCAAGGTGTACACGGATTTGATGAGTTCGCCCAGTTTTAAGTTGACACTTGATAAGGGTGTTGTTTCCAATTTCTTTGAGCTTAGTGACCTGCGTTTCAGCGTATTGACCGTTTTTGTTATCCACTAGCCGTTTTCGCCGATCGTGACGGTCGCGCCCGATTTTATCTGTATAGATTTGACGTTTTTTGGGGAATACTCCTTGTACCAAAGCCCAATATTCACGCGAAATTTCCTTGTTTTCTAGCAATCGATTTAAGATTGGCAAGATAAAAGGATTTTTCGCAAAAAGGACAGCCCCACTAGTTTCCTTGTCCAAGCGATGAACGACATAGCATGTACTTCCAACATGAGCAGAGACATGATTTAAAAGCGCCAGCTCTGCCGGTTCATTGGCATGTGTTTTCATACCTTCAGGTTTATTGACAATGATGATGTGTTCATCTTGATATAATTCTTCCACAAGATCAGCTTTGCCCATTAAAATAGACTTTTCTGGATAATCTTCTTCGTCAAAGATTAAAGCAATCGCATCAGCTGGATGAATCCGACTTTGCCAGTTAATGGGTTGTTGGTTTACAAGGACGTGTTTTTTAATGCGCAGAAAATGGCGAATCTTTCGTGGAATCAAAAAATGTTCTTCCAGCAGTTCTTTGACTGTCATCTCTGGCAGACCTTGTGGAATCGTAATTGTAAAATGCATGATTTTATTGTAACAAAATAGTCGATGATTGCAAATAGTCAGCTAACTCTTGAACAATTTCTTAAAGTTTTCTAAACGAAACGCTTGATAAGAGGTCCTTTCTTGTCTGGATATGGAGAAGGTGATAGAATAGGGATATGAAAAAATTAAATGAATTATTTGAAAAAATAGTGAATCATTTTAAAAAGGAAAGTCCTGAGCGCAAGCATCAAGAAGTGACAGAGGTTGAAGAATCTGAGCCACATTTGAGCCGGTCTGGAAAAAGTCGGAAAAAGCCGATTTCTCAACACCCATTTCGTCGATTTTGGCGTCGCTATCACCTGACGAAGATTGTCTTGATTTTGGGACTTGGTTTTGGCTTGGTGACAGGAGGCTATCTCTTTTATGTTGCCAAATCCACTAATGTGAATGATTTGCAGAATGCTTTGAAAGCAACAACATCTATTTATGATAAGGACGGCAAAAAAGCTGGAAGTTTGTCAGGGCAAAAGGGAACTTACGTAGAATTGTCCCAGATTAGCCCGAACTTACAACATGCCGTCATTGCGACAGAAGACCGTTCTTTTTATAAAAATAGTGGGATTAACTACGGTCGTTTTATCATGGCGATTTTGACTGCGGGACGTTCTGGCGGTGGATCCACCATTACGCAGCAATTAGCCAAAAATGCTTACCTATCTCAGGATCAGACTATTGAGCGGAAAGCAAAGGAATTTTTCCTTGCCTTGGAATTAACCAAGAAATATAGTAAGAATCAGATTCTCACCATGTACCTTAACAATTCTTACTTTGGGAATGGTGTGTGGGGTGTAGAAGATGCCTCTAAAAAGTATTTCGGAGTATCTGCTAGCCAACTGACACTAGATCAAGCAGCTACCTTAGCAGGAATGCTCAAAGGACCGGAACTATATAATCCGCTTGCTTCTATCAAAAACGCAACGAATCGACGCAATACCGTTTTACAAAATATGGCAGCAGCAGGTTATATCAATCAAAATACTGCAAACCAAGCAGCAGCAAATGGTTTAGGTAGTCAATTGGTAGATGCTTATACAGGAAAATCGGCAGATTATCGTTATCCGTCTTACTTTGATGCGGTTATCAATGAAGCAGTACGTGATTATGGCTTGACAGAAGCTGATATTGTCAATAACGGCTATCGCATTTACACAGAGCTAGATCAAAATTACCAAGCTAGCATGCAAGTTATCTATGATCGTAAAGATTTATTTCCACAAGCAGCAGATGGTACACGAGCTCAATCAGGAAGTGTAGCACTTGATCCAAAGACAGGTGGTGTTCGTGCTCTTGTCGGCCAAATCAATAGTACCAGTGCTGGTTTTAGAAGTTTTAACTATGCCACACAATCTTCAAGAAGTCCGGGCTCTACCATTAAGCCCTTGGTTGTGTACAGCTCCGCAGTTGATGCAGGTTGGTCTATCGATAAAGAATTGGATAATAGTACAACAACGTATGGAAATTACACCGTGAACAACTATGGTGGGATTCAATCCAGTCCGACTGTGCCAATGTATCAGGCTTTAGCGCAATCCTTAAATATTCCAGCGGTTGCGGCTGCTAATGAATTGGGACTGAAAAAAGTTTTTGAATATGGTAAAAAATTTGGCTTGAATATGGATAAAGTGGATCAGACTCTTGGGGTGGCTCTCGGCAGTGGCGTAACAACCAATCCGCTACAAATGGCACAAGCCTACTCGACTTTTGCCAATAATGGTGTTATGAATGATGCTCATTTGATTACCAAAATCGAAAATGCTAGTGGACAAGTAGTCAAAACTCATAAATCAACTTCAACGCGAGTGCTTAACCGCTCAACAACAGAAAAAATGACCAGTATGATGCTGGGAACATTTACCAATGGTACCGGTGTTTATGCTGCTCCTTATGGCTATGACATGGCTGGGAAGACAGGAACGACAGAGACTGACTTTAACCCAGATTTATCAGGAGACCAATGGGTTATTGGTTACACGCCAGATGTGGTTATCAGTCAGTGGTTAGGTTTTCCAAAAACAGATGAAAATCATTATCTTACAGGCACCAGTGCCAATGAAGCTTCAGCTATTTTCCGAAGTGTGGCAAATAGTATCCTACCGTACACAAATGGTACGAAGTTCGGTGATGAAAATGCCTATGCAAAAAATGGTATTGCACCGGTTGATACGAGTGGTACAAATAACACTACGAATCAAAGTGACAATCGTTCAGATGTTTTGAAAGATGTGCAGGATAAAGCTAAAAACTTGGTTGACCAAGCTAAAAAAGCAATTGACGATGCTAAGATTTCTGAAAAAGCACAGAATCTTTGGGACACGGTTAAGAGTTGGTTCCAATAGACTTGTCAAAAATGGGCTTTCTTGATATAATAAACAAGATGGAGGCGTTATGGCACTAAAAAAAGCGAGTCTGGCGTGCACGGTTTGTGGATCGAGAAACTATTCAATCAAAGTGAGTAGTACGCCAAAACCAAAACGTCTGGAAGTAAATAAATATTGTAAACATTGCAGTAAATACACGATTCATAAAGAAACTAGATAGGAGAAAGTTGTGAAATTCATTAAAGATACATTTCAAGTATTAAAAGATACAACTTGGCCAACTAGAAAGCAAAGCTGGGTAGATTTTATCTCAGTTATGGAATACACAGCTTTCTTTGTCGTCATTATTTATCTTTTCGACTTACTTGTCACAAGAGGTTTAGTACGATTGTTAAATATCTTTTAAATTTTAGCCTGCTTGTTGTTTTATCAAGTAGGCTTTTATCTTTTATTATAAAAATAGCAGTAAAAAGATTGCATTTGCTATTTTTATGGTATAATAGGGCTAGAAAGAAACCGAAGCCCACAGGCTTTTTTATTTAGGAAAGGAAGAACTCATGGACAGTTTTGATAAAGGCTGGTTTGTCTTGCAGACATACTCAGGATATGAAAATAAAGTAAAAGAAAATCTTTTACAACGTGCACAAACCTATAATATGTTGGAAAATATTTTGCGCGTAGAAATTCCAACGCAAACGGTACAAGTGGAGAAAAACGGAAAAACCAAAGAAGTTGAAGAAAATCGTTTCCCAGGTTACGTCTTGGTAGAAATGGTGATGACAGATGAAGCGTGGTTTGTCGTACGGAACACACCAAACGTAACAGGCTTTGTCGGCTCACATGGAAACCGCTCTAAACCAACACCGCTTTTGGAAGAGGAAATTCGCCAAATCTTGATTTCAATGGGACAAACCGTTCAAGAATTTGATATTGATGTGAAAGTTGGCGATACCGTACGTATCATTGACGGCGCTTTTGCAGATTATACGGGTAAAATCACCGAAATTGACAACAACAAAGTGAAAATGATTATTTCGCTATTCGGGAATGATACAGTTGCCGAAGTAAATCTAAACCAAATTGCTGAATTATAATCAAAAAGCAAGCTAGAATCAGTATATGCAGAAATTGATTCCTAGCGTGCTTTTTTATGCTATCTATTTTTATCCAAAATAATAAATTCATTCTAAAACTACTTGTCCACTATTTGCCCACCAACTTTATCAGATTTGATCTGATTTAACCTGACGGAAAATCAAAAAAGCCCGACTTTACGGGCTTTTCATTCGGTTAATTCCTGTTAAATTAGGTACTGAAAGGCGGTAGACGGATTTGAACCGACGATCAAGCTTTTGCAGAGCC